>Ga0209316_100202_pt1 | contig 22954 bp, 17 predicted proteins | sample 3C3metaG_FD_184150 | JGI IMG/M metagenome (GOLD analysis project Ga0209316, IMG submission 184150) | Freshwater bacterial and archeal communities from Indian Creek, Illinois, USA - 3C3 metaG (SPAdes) (version 3) | ecosystem: Environmental > Aquatic > Freshwater > Unclassified | place: USA: Indian... | reverse complement strand
AGATCATCCTGGCATCTTTCGGAAAGTAGGGTAATTGTAGTTGCATAAAGCAAAAGTACCGCATTTTTATTTTGCGTTAGCTTTGCTTGTATCACCCGTTTTTATTGGACGAGGTAAGGAGGTCTGAAATTATAACAGTAAAACTCTTCAGGGTGTTTTATGTCTGCACCCATTAACGGGATGAATAGATCAAGCACTGCCTCAAAACATTCGATGATATGCCTGCTACATATCCAAATCGATTGCCTCACCACCGCTGCATGTAACATTTGGCTCGTAAAATTAGGCATTTATGGTGAACGAAAGGTATAATTATTTGATGTTCCAGCAGTAGAATAAGGCTTTGCTTTACGGAATTTTTTATGGAATTTTGTCTGAAACTTCATTGTAAATATGCCTGAAACAAACAACGCCTTTTTGCTGCTTGGAGGCAATCTGGGTAATTTGATAAAAACCTTCGCCCAAGCGATATCATCCATAGATATGCAGGCAGGGACTGTTGTGCGGCAAAGCAGCTTATTTGAAAGTGAGCCTTGGGGCATGGGGCCAGCCGAGGTGTTTATGAATCAGGCGGTTGAGATTACAACGGAATTGAATCACTACAGCCTTCTGCAAGTTTTGCTCCTGATTGAATCAGATTTCGGGCGCATCAGAAATTCAACTACTCCGGAATCGCGGACGCTGGATATTGACATACTGCTTTTCAATGATATTGTTTACAACAAAAAAAATCTGGTGATACCCCACCCAAGGTTGCACCAGCGCAGATTCGCATTAATGCCTTTGGCGCAGATTGCCCCGGAAAAAGTACATCCGGTTCTCGGAAAATCCATTGCAACCCTGCTTCGAGAATGCACCGACACATTGTATGTGGCAGAAATATCAATGAAAGCCTCAGAAAACAACTAAATCACTAATATGCTACGATACAACTATATAGCCGTTGAAGGCAACATCGGGGCCGGCAAAACTACCCTGGCAACTAAAATTTCAGAGATTTTCAATGGCAAACTCATTCTCGAACAGTTTGAGGGCAATCCCTTTCTGGCAAAATTTTATGAGAACCAGGAAAAATTTGCTTTTCCATTAGAACTATCTTTTCTTGCCGAACGATACCAGCAACTAAAACGGGAACTGGCCAATCAGGAGTTGTTCACCCATTTCACTATTTCGGATTACTTTCTCAATAAGTCGTTGATATTTGCCCGCAAAACCCTTAACAGCGATGAATACCATTTGTTTCTAACGCTTTTCAACATCATGAATGCTAATCTGCCCAAGCCTGATTTGCTTATTCACCTTTTTGTGGAAACCCCCAGGCTGCAGAAAAACATCAAAATAAGGGGCCGGGATTACGAGCAACAGATACCAGACGAATACCTGATGAAAATCCAGGAAAGCTACCTTGATTATCTCAAACAACAGCCGCAACTCCGAATCCTTTTGCTCGACATCAATTCGTTGGATTTTGTGCAAAACAAAACAGATCTAGATAAAATTATTTCTGCAGTGGATCACGATTATCCCAAAGGAATCACCACGGTAATTTTGCAATAAGCCTAATCCATCAATACTGAACTTATTGACCTAAAACCTTCCGGATGGACTAATGAGCGTTTCATCCACATAAGTATCATGCGCACCTATATATGGTGTTAGCCAAAAGGATGCAACACAACTTATTATAGAAGCAGCAACTAACTTCCTGCAGGCTTTTAATCAAGTCCGATAAATCGCATTTTAAACAGCTAATTCAATTACCTGCTAACTCTTACACCAAAGAAAGTACCGATTGGGATACAGCGGATCATGGCCTGCAATGCTTTGGTATAAATATGCTCAAACATACAACCTTGTAACTCTATCCCTGTTTGCAGTGGGCTGTTCAAGGTTTAGCAGGGCTTGACCGACAACTTTCTGCTCATGTGTCTTTTCCATTTACTTCAAAGGGTTCAGGGGCAGTATGGGATTTCCCTTTGTGATGCAAGCTCGTTGTCTCTTCATAAGCCTTATATGTACTGCCTAATAACCCAATACGAAAAAAGGAGCCAAAGCTCCCTTTTTCGTATTAGTAATATTTTACACTAATTGCTGTTACTCAATCACACGGAATTCCACCCTGCGGTTGATGCGCAATGCAGGATCTGCAAATGGATGATCTTCGCCTCTAAAGGAAACTTGCAATCTGGCAGGATCGACATTGAAATCTCTGACAAGAACATTGTAAACTGCCCTTGCCCTTCTTTCGCTGAGTGCCATGTTGAATGCAGAGGGACCTGAAATGTCGGTATGCCCAATTACCTCTAAACGCAAATTTGGGTTTACATTGAGAAACCTGGCGGCTGCAGCTATGCGCTCGTAGTTGAAACTATTAATCTCAGCGCTGTTGAGCCTGAAATATACATTAAGCAAAGAGGCCACAGATACCAAATATTCTTCAGGCTTAACATGGTTTTCCATTAGGTAAGTAACATTCTTATTCATTTCGTCCTGCCTTTGCTGAATAGTTTGCACCTGATTGCGCAAAGCCTGCAATTCCTTACCCTGAGCATCTACTGCAGCAACCCTGTCAACCTCAGTAACACGCCTTTCCACAGCACCAAGCCTGTTGGAGATTTCATCCATACGGGCAACATCACCGGGATACATCATTGTAGATGGAGAAGCCCAGCTTAATGCCTGCCTATTGGGGCCCAGTTTTATAGCTAAACCAACTCTGCTGAAATTATATGCATCGTTTTGGGAAAACGGTCTATCCAAACCATCAAGATCGTCGGTTCGGGAAAAACGAAAACTAGTCTCAACAAATACATCCATCCGGGGGGACACATTGTAGCGGATACCCATGGAAAGCGGAATATTCAGATCGACAGAACGAGGCTCCTTTACAGTACCCCCGCCCGAATAACCAACTTCGCGGTGCAGCACATTATTTCTGTAAAGCAGTGTGCGATAGCTCACAATGCCTAATCCCAAGCCACCGTAGAGGTCGAAACGGGTATTACCTTCCCAACGCGGAACAAAAAGTTTGGTAAAGCTCACCAAACCTTGCAAGTTGGCATCCAAAAAGTTACTCTCAAACCTGAACCCTTCTTCCCTATCATTGCCTTTTAGGCTGCCAAGCAAAAATTGACTTCTGAGTGTAAGAGCCGGAGAAAGACTATAGTTCAAACTGAAGCCACCCCCAAAGGATAATTCATCGGGTGTAGGAACATACCGCCATTCACGCACATCTCCAAAAGGGCTGAATAAACCTAATTCGAGTCCGATGGAAAACCTGTCGTATCCTAAATTTGCCCTTTGGTTTTCTTGACCAAAACTGTAACCTGTACTCAGGAAACCGGCAAGCAATGCAAAAGCTAAAATCTTTTTTGTTTTCATAATTTCTGTTTTTGTAATTAGTTGATTTTCATATGTGAGCAGCAAGCAAATCTTGAATCTGAAAATATGTGCCGAAGGTAGAAAAAAAATGCAAGCAAAGCAATTTTTAATTAAATATTTTATTTCTGTCTTTCTGGCACTCCGCATTTAGATAACCTATTTCCTTTTACGGTAAATCTTTAGTTACAGTTTCACTTACAGACATCATTCATTCAGTTTTGGCATTAAACACCTCAAGAGCTTACAAGACATATGCTTTAAAAGGAAATACAGGTTAGCAAACTGCTTTTAAGCCATCATCAAATTTGAACGCATAACATACAATTTTTGTGCCAATAAAGAAGCACTTCAGAAAGAATCGGCAGACGAATGTGAAAGTCTTCTCGAAAAATGCGGTTTAAATATCCTGGCCTACTATCTAAATGGAATCACTTAATTGCCATTTTTACAACATCTCTTATCAAAATAACTATTTAATGTTTTTTTTAATTTGGCCTGAATATATTTGCCGAAAGTAAAGATTGGGTTTATACTTTTACCTAATACTAACATCTAATAAATTTTAAAAACAGGGCATACAAAAAAATCAATCACCGCGGTTACCCAGTCATAGTCATCGATGCGTATGGGTGGAAAAATGGCAGTGCATAATTACAATGGGTGGAATACAAAAGGCTCGGAATAGTTTTATTCAAGGATTTTTCGTTTACACCGGTCCCGACTAATGCAAGCATCCATACCTTTTCCCAAAATTTGAGAAACCTTGGGAGAGTTGATATGTTTTCCAATATGATTGATACAAACGGCCAGAATGAATATTGTAAAATTTTTAAACATGAATGCTAACAAATGCAAATTGAGCACCGAAGCTGAAAAGGCAAACTGCCTGATTCTAAATGACCAAAAACCACATTGTGTCCCAAATGGTAAAAAATCCTTAGGCGTTGCAAGGGTATTGAGGAATACTATTTTGTTTGTTGTGTTGATGTTGTGGGTAGGTACTGCCCAAAGCATGAACGACGCACGGCTGATGCGCTTTCCGCATATTAGTGGCGACCGCATCGCGTTTGTGTATGCAGGCGACATTTGGATGGTCCCTTCAACGGGCGGAGATGCCTGGCGCCTGACCTCGCACAAGGGTCTGGAGCTTTTTCCTAGAATTTCGCCCGATGGGAATTGGATTGCATTCTCGGCCGAATATACCGGTACACGGCAGATATTTGTAATGCCGGCAGTAGGTGGCACCCCCCGACAGCTCACATTTTACAACGAAGTAGGCCCAATGCCTCAGCGTGGAGGCTTCGACAATGTGCCCATGGGCTGGACATCTGACAGCAAAAGAATACTGTTTAGGAGCAACCGCACGGAATTTGGCGACCGTATGAGCAAGTATTTTCTGATTGATGTGGAAGGAGGATTTGAAGAAGAATTGCCCATCCCATTCGGAGGATTTGGAGTTTTATCGCCCGACAACAAAAAGATGGCCTTCACATTCCCCGACAGGGAATTTCGCACATGGAAGCGCTACAAGGGAGGGAGAGCTTCGAATGTGTGGCTTTACGACCTAGTCAATAACACTTCGGAGCAAATAACCGATTGGGTTGGCACCGACCATCTGCCACATTGGCATGGAGATAGAATATTTTTCGCTTCTGACCGCGATTTGTGGCTGAACATTTACAGCTATGACATCAATACCCGTGAGGTACGGCAGATGACTTTCCACAACGAGTTTGATGTAATGTGGCCCGCAGGTACGGGCAATCAGCTGGTGTATGAAAGCGGCGGTCAACTTTTCCGATTAGACCTCGACACAGGTGTGCAAGAACGCGTTGTTGTAAACATCCATTTTGACAATTCCAATACGCTGCCATTTTTCAAAAATGTGCGCGAGCATATCCATAGTGTTGCCCTATCGCCCACAGGCAACCGGGTGTTGTTTGATGCCCGTGGCGACATCTTTTCCGTTCCTGCCGGTCCAGGCACCATTCAAAACCTTACTAACACACAAGGGATAAGGGAAGTTTTTCCGCAGTGGTCGCCCGACGGTCGCTGGATAGCATACTTCTCTGACAAAACAGGGGAGTATGAGGTGTTTTTGCTTGAAAACAAAGAAAATGCTCAACCCTGGCAGATAACCCGAAACTCCAGGGGCTGGAAGTACCAGCCTAAGTGGTCGCCCGACAGCCGCTACCTTTTGTTCTTCGACCGGAGCATGAAACTACAGTTGTTGGAAGTACAAACCAGTATCATCACCGTGGTTGACACCCCTACATTTGAGGAAATTCGGAGTTTCAACTTTTCTCCCGATTCTCGCTGGGTTACCTATGTAAAGAGCGGGCCCAATGCACAAGGAGCCATTTGGGTGTTCAATATTGCCACCGGACAAAGGATGCAGCTTACCGACCACACTTTCAGCGACAGCAACCCTGTATTCTCAAACTGTGGCAATTATATTTTCTTTACTTCCAACCGCGATTTCAATCTCACTTTCAGCAGTTTTGAGTTTAATTATCTGTTCACTAACGCTACCCGCATTTACGCTTTGGCACTTACACCCGATAGTCCCAGGCTATTTGAGCCCAAAGAAACTATTGAGGCAACTGCCCCGGCCAACAGCCCCAAGACAAACAACCCGGTTTCGATTGTGGCAGAGGGCGCCAATGAGCGCATCATGGCTTTTCCGCTCCCTGCCGGAAGCTACTGGGGGCTACAGGCAGTGGATGATGGTCTGGTGTATTTCAATAATGAAGGGATGCACCGCTTCAATATCAAGGAGCAAAAGAACGAATTGATTATTCCCGGGATTCGGTTTGGAATTGTGTCGCACGACCAGCAACGCGTGTTGTATGAGTACCAGAACAACTACGGAGTGGTTTCGCTTGCGCCCAACCAAAAATCAACCGACGGCCGCCTGAACCTGGAGCATCTTACCATGCGCATTGAACCCCGCAAAGAATGGGAGCAAATATTCAACGATGCATGGAGAATTTATCGCGATTTTTTTTATGTCGCAAACCTACATAATGTTGATTGGGTAGGGCTTCGAACGAGATATTCCCAATTGCTGCCATATTTGAACCATCGCTTTGACCTGGATTTTATTTTAGGAGAAATGATTGCCGAAACCAATGTCAGCCACGCATATGTTGATTATGGTGATTGGGAGCGTCCGGAGCGGGTACCCGGTGGGCTTTTAGGTGCACGGGTGGTAGCAGATAAACAATCCGGCAGGTACCGGATCACGAAAATATATCAGGGCGAAAACTGGAACCCTGCCCGCAGGTCACCCCTTACCGAGCAGGGAATAACCATTAGAGAGGGGGAATACATAATCCGCATTAACGGGCAAGATGTAACCACCTACGAAAACTTGTATTACTTCTTGCAGAACCGTGTGAACAAGGCAACGCGAATCACGGTAAACAGCACACCTGACGAAACAGGTGCTCGAACCTATACAATCCGCCCCATCGACAGCGAGTTGGAACTGAAATATCTGAATTGGGTGAACACCCGCAGGGAAAAGGTTCACAGGCTCAGCAACGGTCGCATTGGATATATACATATACCCAATACGGCACATGATGGCATCCGGGAGTTGCACAGGGGCATGTATGCTTATCACCACAAAGATGCAATGATCTTTGATGTACGCTTCAACGGAGGGGGATTTATACCCGACAGAATGATAGAAATGCTTACACGAGAGACGCATGCACTATGGCATGTAGCAGGGCTGCAGCCCATGCGTACCCCACGGGTTGCCCATGACGGCCCTAAAGTAATGCTGATAAACCAATATTCATCATCGGGCGGAGATGCATTCCCCCATTTTTTCCGACAGCGCAACCTGGGAACTCTCATCGGCACACGCACATGGGGTGGACTGGTAGGCATCTCGCAAAATGCACGGCTGGTTGATGGTGGCTATATAGCAGTGCCACGCTTTGGTATTTACAATGAGTATGGCCAATGGATCATCGAAGGTGTTGGAGTATCACCGGATATAGAGGTGGTTGACAAACCCCACCTGGTGGCACGCGGACAGGATCCCGCACTTGAAAAAGCAATAGAAGTGCTGCTAAAAAAGCTGGAAAAGAATCCGCCCGTACGCTGGAAAACTCCACAGGATCCTGACAGATCCGGATGGATTGAAGTAGAGATTCCATAAACAAGAATCTCAGCAGACCTGTGAATAAAAAAATTATAGCCCAAAGCAACTGTTGCCCCCGACAACGCAAGTCGTTTCGGGGGCAACAACTTTTAACTAACAATCAATTGATTAGTAATGCAAGAGGCTTCACAGAAGATAGGTATTCACGAAACCCCTATCTTACCAGACCCTGGTTGAATACAACCCAAAAGCTGCTTTTTCTTTCATCGCAAGGTCTTTCCTATCAATAGTGGCTTTTCGGTATTTTCCGCCCAACATCAAAGGGTTCTTGATTCCAAATAAGAAATCATGCAATAAGAGTGAATGCCATGCAAAACCCGCTGTGGCTAACGCGAAGTAAAATATGTTTCTGGCGAAACCTAACACAAAATTCAGTGCATCAGAAGCTCTACTTCCTTGCCTCAAAGTACTGCTCAAGCAGACGGGCTACATATTTGCCAAGAATATCAAACTCCAGGTTTACTACTGTTCCCACCCGGAAGTCTCCAAAGTTGGTGTTTTCAAAAGTGTAAGGGATGATGGCTACCGAAAAAATCCCGGGCTCTGAGTCAACAACAGTAAGACTAACGCCGTTGACCGAAATGGAACCCTTCTCAACGGTAATATTTTTTTGCCCCCTGTCGTACTCAAACCAGAATTTCCAACTCCCATCAAGCTCTTCCACCTTTGTGCAAACAGCAGTTTGATCCACATGTCCCTGCACAATATGGCCATCGAGTCGTCCGTCTATCTTCACGCATCGTTCCAGATTCACCCGATAGCCCTCCTTCCAGGTACGCATATTGGTCTTGTCGAGAGTCTCTTGAATTGCAGTTACGGTATATTGTTGCAGTACTGGATCCACGAATACGGTTGTAAGACATACCCCATCATGCGAAACACTCTGGTCCACCTTAAGCTCGGCTGCAATGGAGGTTTGCATGGTAAAATGAATATTGGTACGGTCGGCTACAATTTTTACAACCTGTGCGGTTGCTTCAACTATTCCTGTAAACATATGAATCTTATTAGTAGGATGAATTATGAATGAGCCTGGATGATATAAGCGTCTTATTATGTAGCACTTTTATTTTCGAAAGAAAAAATGTTGCCTTCATAAATGGGTAGTTGCCTCAGGAATCCCTCTTCGAGAGAAATGAAGGTCTCGGTAACTGCCACCTCCGGAATGGTATGAATCTTTTCGACAATCACCCTTTTCAAATGTTCGTTGTTTTTAGTAAAGACTTTTACCAGCAGGGAATATTTTCCCGACACATGATGGCATTCTACAATTTCGGGTATTTGGCCAATGGCTTGAAATACCTGTTCGTGGGTAGATGTGCTGGTCAAATTGATTTGTATTCCGATAAAGGCACAGGTGTAATAACCCAATCCTTTGGGTTTGAGCAAAAACTGTGAACCATTAAGGATTTGGGCATCCATCAGCTTCTGCACCCGTTGATGCACCGCCGCCCCGCTGATACCGCACAACCGGGCTACCTCAAGAAAAGGAATCCTGGCGTTTGTCGAAAGGGTCTCGAGGATTTTTTTATCTATACTGTCAATTACAAAGCCTTTATCCATATGCGCATATTTATTAATACACTTTTTTACAAATTTATGATTTTTTACTTACAGTTTGTTACTTCAATGCAAATTTTTAGATTTTTTTTTCAATTTGATATGGGATTTTAAAGAAAATTCAATACTTTTGTTTCTGAGCTCACAACTGTTTTCTTTTCAGCAAAAACTTTCAAAAAAATGAAGTTTGACCCGGCCAGCAAGATTCAGGATTTGCTTCAGTTTGGAGAATTTGGGGATGTGAATCCCTCAATCACCGACTCCGCAACTTATACCTTTTTTGAGGCCAAAACGATGACAGACACATTTCATGGCGAGCAAGAAGGTTGTTTTTTGTATTCGAGGCATTGGAATCCATCCAATAAATACCTTTCGGATGCTCTGGCAGCCATGGAAGGTACTCCGGCAGCATGGGTAACCGGATCGGGAATGGCCGCCATCACCTGCACAGTTTTGCAGTTGTGCAATTCCGGAAGTCATATAGTTTCGAGCCTCACTACCTATGGTGGAACTTTTGCGTTCTTGGCCAACTACCTGAAAAAATTTCAGATAGAGGTTTCATTTGTGGACATTACCGACCTGGAACAGGTAGAGAAAGCTATTAGGCCCAACACGGCAATGGTATATACAGAATCTATGACCAACCCACTGTTGCAGATTTCTGATCTGCCTGCCTTAGCAGCCATATGCCACAAAAAAGAAGTTAAGCTGATTGTAGATAATACTTTCACCCCGATGCAAATTGCTCCCTATTCGTTGGGTGCCGATGTGGTGGTGTACAGTCTCACTAAGTTTGTAAACGGCAAAAACGACTGTCTGGCCGGTGCAATATGCGCCTCAGAGGAGTTTATAGAATCTCTTGCTGATGTAAATACCGGCACCGCCATGCTCATGGGGCCTGTGCTCGACCCTTTGCGTTCGTCCGCAATATTAAAAAATATGCACACCCTGCATATCCGGATGAAACAACATAGCAGCAATGCTTCCTACTTGGCTCATAAACTGTATGAATCTGGCATAAAGGTGATATATCCCGGCTTGCCGTCGCATCCGCAGCATGAGCTGATGAAGAAGCTGATGCATCCAGATTTTGGGTTTGGTGGTATGATAGCCATAGACCTGGGCAACAGTGAAATGGCATCAAAATTTATGGAACTGATGCAACGGGAAGGGGTTGGATATTTGGCAGTAAGTCTGGGATACTTTAAAACATTGTTCAGCAATCCGGGCAAGAGCACATCGAGTGAGGTGCCAGAGGATGTTCAAAAAGAGATGGGACTTTCAGATGGACTGATTCGGTTCTCTGTAGGCCTCGACAATGATATTTCCAGGAGTTGGACAAAAATGCAATTGTGTTTCGAAAAGTTAAACTTGAAATAGTTTTTCCTTTGCTCAGTTCTGTTGGTTTTAACGCCCGGGCTATTGCGGGTTAAGGACATGCAAGTCTGTCCGGGTGTTTTTTTCAATTTTGAGGAAATTTTAACACTTTTTAGGTAAATTTATTTGCACCTTAGCAAAACATTTAACCAATTTATCAGTTAGTATTTATAAGCAATATAATATTTTGGGTGTATCCCAAATTTTCTTCATGTTGTTGTTTTGGTTAGTTGATTGGTAGCTTGGGGGTTGTGCGCAACCCCCAAGTTTTTTTTGCAATATCCGAAACACAAAATCTCAGAATGCCAAAATGAAGCTGTCGCAAGTTCCTGACCTGGTCATCGCGTTTGCCTATGTACGGGTACCTGAGGCTTCCCCCACATCAGGAAAATCACCTGTGGCACCTGCACATTCTGCAGAAAAGCTCCCCTTACCGGGTCGAACCCTCCAGCAACCAAATTGAATAACTCTTGCCCTGGTCCCTTTGCATAAAATGGCACCAAGCTGTTGGTATGGTCTTCGGAGTGAAACCTTGCGGCAGGCAATCTTCCTTTACCTTGGTTCAATACAGGAGAGTTGATGTTTTGAGGGTGATCGGGTCCGGTAAGATGGCCTGTCTCATGATCGGATGTAATAATGATGAGGGTTTCCTCCCAACTACTGTGGGTTTCCACCCATTGGATAGCAGCCTGTATGGCGCGGTTCAGATCTATCTGCTCTTCTACAATGCGCACCAGGTCATTATCGTGCGATGCCCAGTCTATGGCTCCGCCTTCAACCATCAAAAAAAATCCATCGGGGTTGCTACTGAGCACATTCAGGGCTGCAAGGGTCATTTCGGAAAGGCTGGGCACATTGGCATTGAAAGGCGTATTGAACGGCATCGCCTCATCTTCGGGCTTATCCCGCCCGTCCTGCAGGGTGGAATTTGCCTGGGCAATACCCAGAAGCCTTTTGGGGGCCTCCCCTGTTGCGGCATCCAGAAACTCCTGTCGGGTTTGAATTACCATCCAGGGATCGGGCTGCGAATCACCGTCGGAATCAAGCACTCTGAGCACTTTGTCGTCAACAATAAACTCGGTGGCACCGGTATTTGCTGATAGTTGCTGCCAAAGGTTTCGTCCTCCTACAAACCGATCATTGCTCTGAGCCGGCCTGCCGTTGTCGTCAAAATCGGGATTACCGGCTCCCATTATCACATCGAGTCGGGTGTGAAAAAGCATATACCTGGCAATTTCAACAAAATTGCTGCGGTAGTAATTGTGAGCACCAAACGCAGCTGGAGTGGCATGGCTTATATGCACGGAAGACACCAAGCCGGTAGCCTTCCCTCTCTCTTCTGCTGCACGGGTAACCTGCATCAGCGTATCGCCCTTCACACCGATAGCAATGGAGTTGTTGTAAGTTTTGCGCCCGGTGGCCAGAGCTGTACCACCAGCACCACTATCCGTGTAATTTTTCTGAACATACACAGAGTCGCTCCAGGCTCTTTGAGGACTATAGCCATCGGCAAAAATCAAAATACCGTCGCGCTTTCTCACAACTGCAGGATATGTAGATAAGGCAAGTCGGGTCCAGTCGGCCTGTTCATATGGCTGCACACCTGCCTGACCGTGTTCGAAATAATTGGCTGCCAATACATGGTTGAACCCCATGCCATCTCCAATAAAAAAAATGATGTTTTTAGGAACAGGGATAGCGGATGCAGGCGCCGGGAGTGCAATCTTCCGGGTTGTTTGACAACTGCTCAGTCCAAAAGACGCAATTACCAACAAAACAATGAAAAATTTTCTCATAATGAAAAAGTGAAGTGGTGTTTTTTGCCGAAAATCCTTTAAAAAGAATGGTAAGGATTGATTTGCTTGTAACGGGATTTTGAGGCGCTAATTTCGATATTTTTTTCGGGGTAGGAAAAAAATATTGGAATGGGTAAAATCTTTATTCACCACGATTGAAGCTTAGCCAAACTCGATATTGAATACCGTTCGTACATCAGCTTAGTTATTAAAACGCAAAATGCAGCATTAAGAATTCAGATTACGGGGAAAGGCTGCCCTAATTCAGAAAGTTAGAAAGAAAAACTGGAAAAAGCCTGAAACTCCTCCCACATTTCGCGAAACCAAGCCGGTTTGATATCGTTCTGTTTTCGAACGATGCCAAAATTGTCGGGTTTCCTGCGCCTTTTTAACAAAAACAAACAGGCCTTAAACCTGCGCTTGCGGTATAAAAATTCCTTTCTCATGCTAAGTTTTTAAAAAGATTCTCCTGATCCTCCGCAACGCGTAAAAAAGAAAAACGGGAAACGCTTCAAGACCAAAACAGGCCGGCATTCAGATGTCTTCACATACATTGCTTTGCATAAATTTGATTGCACTAAAGCACCTGTTGGCTAATATGGTTAATTGCTAAATTTGCAGCAATTTTGACACTCAAACCATGAAGGTGCTTTACCTTTCCTATGACGGGATGACTGACTTCCTCGGACAGTCGCAGGTGATTCCATACCTGAGCGGGCTATCCCGTTTGGGGCATTCAATTCATATTATCAGTTGTGAGAAGGGAGCCGGGTTGGCACATTACGGAGAGCATACCGGCAAAATGCTGCAAAAAGCAGGTATTGGATGGAGCCACATTCCATTTACCAAAACTCCGGCAGGAGTTTCAAAAATCAGAGATCTTTTCCGGCTCCGCCGTGCTGCACTACGCAAGCACCGGCAAACACCTTTTGATATAGTGCATTGTCGCAGCTACATTGCTGCCTTTGCCGGTGCAAGCCTAAAGAAAAAATTCGGGGTCCGGTTTCTGTTCGACTTGAGGGGGTTTTGGGTTGATGAGCGTATCGAAGGGGGAATATGGAACATGAACAATCCGGCTTACCGGATTGTATATAGCTTTTTTAAATGGAAGGAAAAGCAGTTTTTTCAAAATGCCGATGCTGTCGTAAGCCTTACACATAAAGGCTCCGAGATTATCAGAAACACATTTGGACAAAGAATTGCGGCCAAGACTGCGGTGATACCCTGTTGCGCAGACAGCGGGCTGTTCTCTCCATTTTCCATGAGCAAGGAATCGCAGCATGCCCTACGCGATGCATTGGAAATAAGCCAGGCAGAGATTGTACTCACATATTTGGGAAGCACCGGAACCTGGTACAAAACCAAGGAAATGCTTGTGTTTTTTTCAAGACTTCTGGAGTATTATCCAGACTCTAAGTTCTTGTTTATTACGGGCGATAATCCTCAAAAGATACAGGATATGGCTTTACGGGAAGGAATTGGGCCACAGTTTTTAAAGTTTGTTCATGCCCCACGCGAAATGGTGCCTGCCTATCTGGGTATTTCTCATCTAAGCGTTTTTTTTATTGAGCCGTCGTTCTCCAAACAAGCCTCCAGCCCCACCAAAATGGCCGAGCTGATGTGTATGGGTATCCCCATTATAACTAACGCGGGTGTAGGAGACATAGAAACTTATCTTACTGATACCAGCCTGGGATTATTGGTGCAGGATTTTTCCACAGCCGAATACGACAGAGTAATAGCACAGCTCCCGGTGCTGTTTCAAGGCAATATTCTCCTCCGGCGCCAATACGCAGAAACTCATTTGGGGCTCGAAACAGGAGTGCAACGGTATCACAGCATTTATCAGAGGCTTGGGCAAGAGAACAAAGATTGACCAATTGCTGCCAACCCTGGGCGTAATTATCTGTTACAGCTTAGGAAACATGCAATGCCAGAAAGCAACATCGGCTTTTCCAAAAATATGCTTCCCATATTCGCCACTAAAGACAATTTTTCCATTTTGCAAGTTTTAAGAAAGCCTTATCCCCTTTCATTCAAACTGATGGACTTGTTGGTGCAAAAGATAAGGAAGGGTTTCACTATTTCGGCTATTTTTGCAATTACACAAAGGGGGCATATAAAAATGGAGCGTTACATAAAGAATGAGAACATGCTTTCGCCTGAAGAAAACATCAGGATTCGAACATTCCGTGTAGCTGTGGTAGGGTGCGGCGGATTAGGGGGCTACCTGATTGAGATGCTTACGCGTTTAGGCATTGGTCATCTTACATTGATAGATGGTGATGTATTTCAGACTTCGAACCTCAACCGGCAATTGCTTTCGGCACCGGACAACATTGGAAACCCCAAGGTGGTAGAGGCAGCCCTAAGGGCCCAACGCATCAATCCGAATATTTCACTGCGCAAAGAGTATGCCTTCCTGACACCCGAAAACGCAACGGAATTATTATCCGGACACGACCTGGTCTGCGATGCCCTCGACACCATTTCGTCGCGCAGAATTCTGGAACAGGAGGCTGAAAAATTGGGCATACCCTTGGTTTATGCTGCCATTGCAGGCTGGTATGCCCAGATAAGTTCTATCTTCCCGGGCGACAAGACACTTTCACGGATTTATCCGGATGAGATAAACAGAGGAGCGGAAACCTTTTTGGGAAATCCGGCCTTTACGCCTGCGCTGGCAGCTTCCATTCAGGTGGCCGAGGCAGTTAAAATACTGCTTGGGAAAGAGGGAGTGCTGCGCAATAAGGTTCTGTCAGTAAACCTGCTCACACATCAGTATCAGATTATCGACATTTAGCCGTAAGCCCCAAAAAACCACCTGTTGACGAAAATGGAACCTAAGAAATTGATGTAAATCTACGCAAACACATATTTATACGATTGCATGATAACTCTTACAGAAGCACTTCATGAAATTTTGAACGAGGTTATCCCTTTGGAAACCGAAAGGGAACAACTGGAGAGGGCTCTGTTTAGTGTCCTGGCAGAAGATATTTATTCAGATTCGGACATGCCGCCATTCGACAAGGCTGCCGTGGATGGTTTTGCGTGCCGCCGTGCCGACATTGGCGACACCTTGCAGGTGATTGAAACCATAGCTGCCGGACAATTGCCTCAAAAAAGTATCGGCAAGGGAGAGTGCTCGCGCATCATGACAGGGGCCATTCTGCCCCAGGGAGCTGATTTGGTTTTGATGCTTGAGCACACCATCGATTGCGGCCCTGAGAAAATACGGTTTTCCGGAGGCCACACCCATACCAACTTTGCCTTAAAAGGAGAGGAGGTAAAAAAAGGAGACCTAATCCTATCACGCGGCACCCTTGTGTTGCCACAGCACATTGCCATTCTCGCATCACAAGGCATTACCCACCCGTTGGTGTCAAAAAAACCCAGAGTGGGCATTATGTCAACAGGCGATGAGTTGGTAGAGCCCGGCATTGCACCCCGCTTAGGGCAGATACGCAACAGCAATGCATACCAACTAATGGCACAAACCCATCAGGCTCACGCCACACCGGTTTACCACGGAATCGTTTCCGACAATTTGGAAGCTACCGTTGTTGCAATCCAGGAAGCTATTGCCACATCCCAAATAATTTTGATCAGCGGCGGAGTATCTGCAGGAGACTTTGATCTTGTTCCCCAAGCCTTGCACAGCAGCAATATCGAAATAGTATTTCATAAGGTAGCTATCAAGCCAGGAAAGCCTACGGTGTTTGCCCGTGCGGGAAAATGCAGCATCTTTGGCCTGCCTGGCAATCCAGTGTCGTCATTTATCAACTTTGAAATTTTCGTAAAACCCCTGATCAGCAAACTGATGGGCAACCTGCCGCATCAGCAGGAATTTCTCATTCCCATGGGTGTGGATTTTAGCAGAAAAAAATATGACCGCCTGGAATTCCTTCCCGTATCCATAGATGCGCAAGGTGCGGTGCAACCTGTTATCTACCACGGGTCGGCACATATTCATGCATTTTGCCAGGCCACCGGCATTATGTCAATTCCACAAGGGAAACAAACCGTAAGCAAAGGAGAATTAGTAAATGTACGACCGATATCATCGTAAAATACACTACCTGCGGATTTCGGTAACCGACCGTTGCAATATGCGGTGCCGCTATTGCATGCCTGAAGAAGGTGTAAAGTTTTTTCGCAGGGAAGAGGTATTAAGTTTCGAAGAGATACAAGAAGTTGTGGAAGTTGCGGCCTCTCTGGGCATAGACAAGGTAAGACTTACAGGCGGAGAGCCGTTGGTGCGCAAAGACATTGTAGAACTCGTTCGAATGATTGCCCAAACACGAGGGGTATTAGACCTGGGTCTTACAACCAACGGTCTGCTGCTAAATGAATTTGCAGCAGCATTAAAATCGGTCGGCCTCAAACGGGTGAACATTAGTTTAGACACCCTTGACCCCGATAAGTTCTTTCAGATAACCCGTGGTGGGAATCTGGCTAAGGTGTTAGAAGGCATTTCAGAGGCAAAAAAAGTACATTTAAACCCCATCAAAATCAATTGCGTGATCCGGGAACACACCCAGGAGCCGGATGCCCTTCAGGTGGGAGCTTTTTGCAAGGCGCACGGATTGGAGATTCGTTATATCAAGCAAATGGATTTGCAGAACGGGCATTTTGGCGTAGTGTATGGTGGGTCGGGAGGCGACTGCACCCGGTGCAACCGCTTGCGACTCACAAGCAATGGCATGGTCAAACCATGTCTTTTCAGCAATTCTGAATTCAGCATCAGGGAATATGGCATTAAAGAAGCAATTTTTATGGCACTTGAGGCAAAGCCTGAGAAAGGTGCCTGCAATCATACAAATTGTTTTCACAATATAGGTGGGTAAGAACCTTTTATTAGAAAACAAAACACTAAAAAAACATGCCCGAAAACTGAAAGCATACAATGAAATGGATGCCTCAGAAAGTCGCAAATACTCAGCACAACATGGACAAACTTTCGCACCTTGATGAATCGGGCAAAGCCCGGATGGTAGATGTGGGGCAAAAACTCATTCAGCACAGATCGGCAACGGCAAAAGGATTTATTTTCCTAAGTGCCTCTACTCTGGCTTTGATCCGCGAAAACCTCATCAAAAAGGGAGATGTACTTACCATTGCAGAAATTGCAGGCATACAGGCAGCAAAAAACACATCGAGCCTGATTCCTTTGTGTCATCCTTTGCAAATTACCAGCATAGAGGTAAAAGCTAAGCTTACAGACGCAGGCGCAGAAATAATGGCCACTGTAAAATGTAACGGACAAACCGGAGTAGAGATGGAAGCCCTTACAGCAGTAAGTGTTGCATTGCTTACTATTTATGATATGTGCAAGGCTGTGGACAAGCACATGGAAATCGGCGGCATAAAACTCTTGGAAAAAACCAAGAATTAATGTTGTCCCAGTTAAATGCTCATTAAAAAAATATAGTAGCATGAAATGACTTGCCTGAGTTTTGGATGCCTGAATGACCGCAACAATGATGCAGAGTTCAAACACAACAAATAAGCCCGATACATGGAACTAAAAATCATTTCTGTCAACATATCAGAAAAAAAGGGTACAGTAAAGAAACCCACCGATCGTATTACCATTACTGAATTGGGCGTGCAAGGCGATGCCCATTCGGGCAACTGGCACAGGCAGATAAGTCTTTTGGGTGCCGAGAGTGTTGCCCGCTTCGCATTGGAAGCAGGCCGCCACATTGCTTTTGGGGAGTTTGCCGAAAATCTTAGCACCGAAGGAATAGAACTTGTAAACACTCTTCCCCTGGATCGTTTTTCGGGCCATGGTGTGGAACTGGAGATTACCCAAATTGGGAAAAAGTGCCACGGCACCTCCTGCGCCATTTTCACGGAGGTGGGCAACTGCGTAATGCCCAAGGAGGGTATATTTGCCCGGGTGAAAAAGGCGGGAGAACTGAAACCCGGCGACAAGCTAACCTACGAACCCCGTATTTTCCGGTTTCGCATCATTACCTTAAGCGACCGTGCGAGCCGTGGAGAATATTCAGACAGAAGCGGCCCAAGGATTACCGAAATACTCTCTGCACATTTTGCAAACACTAAAAGAAAATTTGAAACGCAAAATATTCTTATTTCCGATAATGCCGTGCAACTACGCCTGCTGATTGAAAAAGCCATTGCCGAAGGCGTGGATGTGGTGATTACCACCGGCGGTACAGGAATAGGTGAACGCGACATCACTGTTGATACCATAAAACCCCTTCTGCAGATGGAAATTCCGGGAATAATGGATTCCATCCGGATGAAATTCGGGGCAGACAACCCATTGGCACTTTTAAGCCGCAGCGTAGCCGGCATTGCAGGAAACACCCTTATTTATACACTTCCGGGAAGCGTGAAGGCTATAAACGAGTACATGCCAGAGATAATGAAAACCCTGGAGCACCTGATTTATATGCGACATGGTCTTGATACACACTGAATAGACTTCCAGTGCAGCCAATATATTGTAACCAGAATTGAGACTTCGGACCAACACCAACCAATAGGGTTTTTATGCGGTCAAAAACCTTCAATATGCAATGAATTTCCGGTTGGGATTCCCAGCCTCAGAATGTAATCCCGTGGTAGCGAAATCAGGCTTTCAGCTTTGGAGATTGAGACGATCTGACCCGTGGAGTTGCTATGTAGGCTCTTCCTGCCTTAATGCAAAGAGCCGGCTATTTGCATTAAAAATTGCAGACAGAATTATCTGACGATAGCCTGAAACTCGGGTTGGTTGTGGAACCTGATAAATTCGCGATCCTGGGCGGCTTTCGATTTGAAAGCTGCGTCAGCAGCAACTGCTTTGCGAAGGTTGTCGTACAAAGCTGCTGAATCATTTCTGCGGGCTGCAATAACAGCCATCAGGTAAAATGTTTGTGCATTTTGAGGAGCGCACCTAAGTGTGGCAAGCGCAGCCTGGGTATTACCAGCCATCAATTGACTCAAAGCCAGGTTGTAGGTGCATGTCCTGGCTGCAAGTGCTGTGGCAGCTGCAGTGTAATTGCCTTCTTTGAGGGCTACTAAACCTAAATTGTCGGGAAACATTCCACTTGCAGTAAACAAATTGCGTGCGGTGGTAAGATCTCCTTGATGTACTGCAATGATACCCAAATTATTCTGAATGCTCTTATTGCCGGGAGCCAACCTCAGAGCTTGTTCCAAATCAGCTTTAGCTGCTTCTACATTGCCAAGCTGAATATTTACAGCACCAGCATTGTTAAAACCTCTTGCGCAATTGGGGTGCAACCTTTTGACTACATTGTAGATAGCAAGTTTGGCACTCAGATCGTTGGTAAGGGTGGCTGCATAAAGCAATTCTTCCAATGTAAGATCGGAAGGCCTGGATGTAGCCAGACTCAGAATTTGGGCATCGGTCCTTTTGGGTTCGTAAACACTGATTACAAATTCTGCCCTGCGAAGGGGTGCCAATAGTTTCTCCATCTCATCATAAGAGTATGCCATAGCCTTGGCATTTTTTTGCCTCTGTGCAGGCGATACCGATACATTGATTGCGTTGGCTATGGCTTCTTTATTGGGAATATTACTTGCCTCCAGTGCTGCCATAAAGCCGTCAAAATCTTCACCTTTTCCTGATACGGTGAAAGCAGGCCGTGCAATGGTTGTTCCGGCTTTACGCTCCATATCACGAAACAAGTTATTCAAAAACCTTTCGCCTGATACTGAACGGTTTCGGGCCAATTTACCATTAAATCCTACTTCTCCTTCGGGTGAAGCCCATCCATTCACTTTTATGGATTTGATCTGCCAGCCCCTATTGATAAACGCCCTCAAGTTTTCCAGTCTGGCCAGCGCCTCAGGAGCACGGTTTAAAGCAAGACGGGGGTTAATGTCGTAACGCATAAATGCAAAATACAAATGTCCTTTCCCGGTATGAATTGTTTCCCTCTCATACCTGTCGGGAAGAAACGCCACACGAAGCTCACCGGGCTGAGCACTCTGTGAAGTGTTGATGGTGCCATCAGCAACTTTGCGCTCCGGAAGTATTACCGCCATGTTTTCGCGTCCCTGACGGAAAACTCTAGCCCTTACCACAAGCTCAGAAACCAACATTTCGGGCCTGAAGTCTAATGCATTCTTCATTTCAAATGCACTTGCCTGTGCATTGTTAATCATAGTACCAGCAACTGTGGTGCGGGTGCCTCTCAGTGTGGTTGTCGGCAAAACCTTTTCACCACCTTCGAATTTCAGGACAGGGGTAAGTTCTAGTACAGCACGGCGCGCAAAATACCGCTCAGCTATACTGCCCTTTATATCAGCAGCAACTTTTCCACCATGATTCTCAAGCGGATTCACAACAGCCGTTAATCCTACCTGAGTTTCATACCTTTTTACCATTCTGCTAATACCACAACTGCTCATTATCATTGAAATGAACAAAACAATGCCAAAAATTTTCAAGTTGATCTTCTTCATATTATTAAATTTATCTAAGTTAGGGCTCAAACAAGGACTACCGTAATGCTTGAGCCAAGCCTACAAATATATAAAAAACAAATTAGGGATTTTTTTTACTTAATATCAAAATATTGTTTTGCAAATTCATACGAATTGTCTAAATATTTTCGCATAATAAACTCTCCCGTACATCTACAATTCGGAGCAATTTGCTAAAAAAAACAATTTTTGCCCATTTTTGCTTTCAGAAAAAAGCAGTTAAAAAATTTTCATCTTAACTTCAAAAAAACTTCTGATAGCATCAGTACAGTACAATTTTTGTTTGCATTTTATCTATCAATTCCTACTCTGGTTGCATTCATGCCGGTTTAAAGAGGTAGTTTAATGAACAACGGGCACATTTTTTCAAAACGAAGCAACTCTAAAAGAATGCCTCCATGAGTGATCATACAGACATCAAATTGGGCAAGGCTTAGAGGTTCCATATAGAGGTGAATCCTTCAGGGATTAGTTTCTTCGAAGTCTTTCAAAATGCACCACAGGTAATTCCTTTTGCCTTCGGACGCAAATCTGATTTATGTCTCGGGCTTGTGCAAAAACCTTTTTTGTGTAAGTTTGTAATATGCAAAGGGAACATGTTTCTCAAATACTTGCGGTTGACGACGATCAGCAAAATCATTTTTTGCTCAGGCAGATCCTTAAGTCGCAGTCGCACAAGCTTATTTGCGCATCGTCAGGAGATGAAGTATTCCACCTGCTTTCAAAAGAGGCTTTCGACCTTATTTTGCTGGATATTCTTATGCCGGGTATGGATGGTTTGGAAGTGTGCCGACTACTGAAGCAACGAGAAGATTACCGAAATATTCCTGTAATATTTCTTACCTCCATAAACGAAACCCAAGAATTGGTACAGGCCTTTAAGGCAGGCGCTGTTGACTACATCACCAAGCCCTTTAGCAAGGAGGAGCTGACGGCAAGGGTAAATACCCATTTGAAGCTCAAAAGGGCAACTGATGAGCTTGCTTTGAAAAATCAGGAATTAAGTCTTGAAATCATACAACGCCGTCAAACCGAAGATAAGCTTCAAGCCTTGTCGCTTGCTGCTTTTGAGGCAGTTTTGTTTGTAAGGGATGGAATTATTATAGAGGCAAATCATGCTGCCACCCAGGTGCTGAAATACGAACTCCAGCAGTTGTTACAAATGCCAGTAGCAAACCTCTTGCCCGAGGAGTCAAAAGAGGATCATTTCAAGCTGACCGACGATACGGAGACCGGCATCATGGAGTTGGAATTTGAAAGAAAGGATAAGACCCGGTTTTATGGATTAGTAAAAGGCCAATCGTTCAGGTATCAGGGCGAAGCAGTGAAGGTGCTGGCGATAAACGATATCACAAGGCACAAACAGTGGGAACAGGTGGTTAGAAATGCCATTGCCGAAACGGAAGATCGCGAACGCGAGCGTTTTTCAATGGATTTGCACGACGAAGTAGGTGTATTGTTATCCACCCTGAAGATTTTTGTTAATTTACTGCAAAAGCCCGGAAAAACAGAAAGCGAAAAGGAAGAGCTATTACAGGAAATTTCCACCAACCTCAATGTTGCAGTGGCAACTGTCAGGCGATTGGTGAACGACCTTACTCCCAGTACACTCGACCAGTTTGGGGTTTTCCCTGCTCTGGAAGCATTTGCAAAAAGTGTGAGGCAAAGCGGTGCCTTGTCAATTGAATTAACAGGGAAAAACACCATAGACAGACTTCCGAAAAATATTGAAAACAACCTCTACAAAATCTGCACAGAACTCATCAACAATACACTAAAGCATTCCGGGGCTCAACATGCTTTTCTGTCGTTGCAGGCAAAGGAGAAGCATATTGAACTACATTATCATGACAATGGCATAGGGTGCGACCTAAAAGAAGCACTGATGGAGGACAATCCCGGCCAAGGATTGAAAAACATAGTTACCCGGGTGCAATTTTTAAATGGAAAACTGTATCCTGAAAATAGCAAAAAGCCCGGATTTGATGTAAGGATAAAAATTCCTACAGATTAGGCTCTCCTTTCACAAGGAAGGGTTTAGCAGAAAAGAAAAGTACTTTTTGGCTCCTAGTGTTTAATTGCGTAAATAAACTATATAATAAAAATTGATTATCTTTGGTGTATGAGAAAGTCACCAAAGATAGAGGTCAAGCCCAAAGACTTCGCAATATTGACAAAAAGGTCCAAGAGCCGG
>Ga0209316_100200_pt1 | contig 23027 bp, 20 predicted proteins | sample 3C3metaG_FD_184150 | JGI IMG/M metagenome (GOLD analysis project Ga0209316, IMG submission 184150) | Freshwater bacterial and archeal communities from Indian Creek, Illinois, USA - 3C3 metaG (SPAdes) (version 3) | ecosystem: Environmental > Aquatic > Freshwater > Unclassified | place: USA: Indian... | reverse complement strand
CAATTGGGGATGTCGCGCCAATCCAGCGTTACAGAAATGCGGCATAAAATATTAACAAAACAATCGAGTTATGAGTCTCCCCCCGGACCCCCCTCGTTTAACAAAAACACTTAATTTTGAATCTAAAGCTGTCCAGACAGACTAGACCATCTCACCGTCATGGCCTGTTTTTGGAGGTCAGGATTGCTTTGCTCCCTAATGGTATAAGAATTTTACGGCTAATAATGGCAGTGGCCGCCCCATCCGGAGGGACGACCACTGTCGTAGAATTTGTTTTTGAAGCCCCGATTAAAACAAACCGGTAATATTTCCGTCGTTGTCAATATCAATTTTTTCTGCCGAGGGCAGTGAAGGAAGGCCGGGCATGCGCATAATAGTGCCGGCAATAGGAATAATAAACCCAGCACCTGCGGCTATTTCAAACTCTCTGATTTTCACCGTAAACCCTTTGGGGCGGCCCAGCTTGTACTGGTCATCTGAGAGCGATTTTTGAGTTTTGGCAACGCATACGGGCAGTTTGTCGAGGCCAAGTTTTACGAATTGCGCTATCTGGGCTTTCGCCTGTATGGTGTATTCCACTCTTTCTGCCCCATACAATTTGGTGGCAATGATGTGCAGTTTGTTTTCAATGGTATCATCGAAGCTGTAGAGGGGTTTGAAGCAAGAGGTACATTTTTCAGCTTCTTCGCGTACCAGCTGCGCAAGTTCCATAGCCCCTTCTCCACCTTTAGCCCAGGCGTCGCACACCTCAACCTTCACACCGAGCTGTTGGCAATGTCTTTTGATAGCCTCTATTTCTTCGGCAATGTCTGAGCCAAATTTGTTGATAGCCACAACAGGGCTCAGGTTGAAATGCCTGATGTTTTCAATATGCTTTTCCAGGTTGGGAAGTCCCGCTATGACAGCTTCGGGATTTGGCGCCGAGAGATTTGCAAGTTTAACGCCTCCGTGGTATTTCAATGCCCGCACGGTTGCAACTACAACAGATGCGTTGGGGCTAAGCCCGCCATACTGGCTTTTTATGTTGAGGAATTTCTCGGCACCCAGCTCGGAAGCAAAGCCGGCCTCAGTTACCACATAATCGGAAAGAGAAAGACCCATTTTGGTAGCCAAAAGGGAGTTTGTACCCTGGGCAATGTTTGCAAATGGTCCACCGTGCAAGATTGCAGGATTGCCTTCGATAGTCTGCACCAGGTTGGGCATGATAGCATACTTCATGAGTGCCGCCATTGCCCCTTGAGCCTTAAAGTCGCGTGCATACACCGGTTCGTCCTTGAAGGTAAATCCCACCAGAATGTTGCCAAATTTTTCTTTCAAATCGCCCAGGTCTTTTGCCAGACATAAAGCGGCCATAATTTCGGATGCGGCTGTGATATCGAAACCTGTTTGCCTTGGCACACCCTGCTTTGGGCCGCCAAGTCCAATGATGATTTCACGCAATGCCCTTTCGTTCATATCAATCACCCTTTTCCAGGTAATTTTTCGCGGGTCCAGGTTGAGTGCATTGTTTTTTTCCTGCAAATGATTGTCAACCAACGCGCTCAAAAGGTTGTGTGCCTTTTCAACTGCTGCCAGGTCGCCTGTAAAATGCAGGTTTATGTCTTCCATGGGCAGCACCTGTGCATAGCCTCCACCGGCTGCACCACCTTTGATGCCAAACACAGGGCCTAACGAAGGCTCACGCAAAACCACAATTGTTTTTACTCCAATCCGGTTCAGCCCCTCGGTGAGACCAATGGAGGTGGTGGTTTTCCCTTCACCTGCAGGCGTTGGAGTGATAGCCGTTACCAAAATAAGTTTTTTGCCTCTTGCCTTCTTTTCGTCAATGAGTTTCAAAGGCAATTTGGCAATGTACTTGCCGTACAAATGCAATTGGTCGGCATCTACACCAAGCTGCGCGGCTATTTTGGAAATCGGCTGCATAGTTGCTGCCTGTGCAATTTCGATATCAGTCATTTTCCCTCCTTTTGTTGATGGTATTGTGTGTTTTCAGATATTGGCAAATAAACCCATTTTGCAGGGTTTTGTTTAACAGACTCCCAAAAATCAGACATTTGGCAAGTATCCCGTAATGGCGCAAGGCAAAATCAGCCATGAAAAATGCGGACCAGCAAGATGTTTTATAGGCACAACACATTTGGTAAGCATTGGAGCTTATCGCAGTGCCGGATTTCGAAGCACTAAAGTGTCAATATACCACAAAAGCTGATGCGAAGTAGAAGGTTTAATGAACTACTTCGCCCGCTTCTGCCACATACACGCAGTTTTAAGCTGGCCTTCTGTTCACCGTCATTGTCAAGTCGTTGTATTCCTGCACTTTTGCTGTCATTTTTATTTGTTCTGTTTTTTTCTGTCAGGCTTGTTTGTTGGCTGTTTTAAAAATTTTAGAGGAAAGGGATTTCAAAGAATAATTTTTCTTTTGGTTGGCAAAGGTGGAAGCCCTTTTGCAATTTTTGGGATAGTATCCCGAAGGGTCGTGTTTAACCATATTTTCAAACAATTTATTCATATTTAATCTTCTTGCCGAAAGCTTCTTCCAAATACTATCCGCAAGTTTTATTTCTGTTGAAATTTAAATTTGCTTTTTATTTCATTCAAAAAATAAGCACCTTGAGAGGGCGAACCCATTAGCTCTTCATACACTTTTTCTGGCACATCAACATACTGATAAATCGCACCGTGATGAAATTCAATTTCTAAAATATGTGCTTCTTTGTCATAGCCAACAGCCGCAATGTTTGAAGATGCTACAGGAATTCTTTTAATTCCTGAATTGCTATCTGCTGAAATTATAGTGAGTAATTTTTTCCCTAAATCAGTGGTGTAGTACTTTTGATCCCTACTCGTTAGCTTGTTGGGTATCGTGAAGTATAACCAACCTAAATCAATCAGAGGTTTTATATGCTTTTGGAAATTTTTTGTGTTTTTATAAAGACCTATTTTTTCAAACAGTTCATCTCTTGATTTTGGCTTTGTGCAATAGTTCAAAACCATTTTAGTCAAATCGTTAATTTTTTTGCTTATAACTTCTCTATCTCTGTCTCCAATTTCAGAGACTGAGAGACTGAGATAGGTGTTTATTTCATTCAGGTCATTGATTTCCGTGGCAAAACCTTTGATTCCATCAATGGCTCTTTTATCTTGAGTATTGGGAGTTAAAGGGTGAATGGGAAGAATACACAAAAAGTAAGCGTTGTTTTCATCCGTCTCAAAAACAGGCGGTGGAGAACCGTTTTCTTCCATACTACTGTGAATAATGGGTAATCCTGTTCCTCTGCCTTCTGTATGTTTCAACTCCTTTAAAAATCCACCTATTTTACGGTTTCTATAATCTCGTGCTACTACTCTTTGTTTTTTCAGCATAGCTTGATTAATAGGCGGCATAGGACCCGGGAAACTCAATATTTCAATTTTATCTTTATGTATTTGAATTTCCACCGGATTTTCTCGCTCATAACTCTTATGATAAACCGCATTGACTACAGCTTCTTCAATTGCCTGAAATAGATAGTTGAAGAAACGAATAGATTCTGCTTGCTTTGCTGATTTAACTACCAATTCTTCTACAATAGTTGATTTGAAATACTGCAAGACATCCCTAATCTGTTGTATGATAGATCCGGTAAATAACTTTTCGGTATAGTCTTTTCCGACTTCATTTTTATGAAGAACCAGATCAACTCTTGCTCCTGAAAAGAATCTTTCGGGATGCTCATTAAACAAAAGCAACCCAGCATTTGTAGGTCGTAATAGTTCGTCTGAACCTTTGGCTATCATGAGATGTCTGCATATTTCAGAGAATGGAATTTTCGTACTTTCTTCATACTTTAGAAAATCATGACTTCCAAGGGTTAGTGCCATTTTGCACATGCCGGGAAATGTGATTCAGACTTTGCAAATTTAGTTTTTCTAATGACAAATGATGTATTCAAAATTTTGGAGAGCATCTGCAGGAGTATGCAACACAACACTTCCCCCGAAGCCGAAGTTATCAAATGGCACACCCCATAAAAAAAAAGAGTGCTGCAAATGCGCACCCCTTTTCATTATTCTGTCGTGGAGTTTATCTTCCCAAAGCAAGCCTTTTGAAGGCAGTAACGGTAAGATTTTTATTAATTTCGGTGAGAGTCTGCCCAACGGTTTTTTTAGAATCAATGATTGACTCCTGGTTGAGTAGCGTACACTCCTTAAAAAATTTGTTGAGTTTGCCTAAGGCAATTTTTTCCACCATGTTTTCGGCTTTGCCCTCTTGACGAGCCAAATCCTTGCCTATTTCGATTTCCTTTTCGATAATTTTAGGATCTACATCGTCTTTGTCAATAGCTATCGGCGACATTGCAGCAATCTGCATTACTACTTCCTTGCCTATTTGATCCACTCCATCAAAACCCGCGATATTAAACGCTGCGATAGAGGCCACCCTGTTTCCCTGGTGTGTATATGCAAAAGCCTTGCTGCCCGAAACCACATCAAAGTGGTTCACTTCCAGCTTTTCTCCGGTTTTTCCGATCATATCGGTAAGATTGTCTTGTACCGAACGGCCGTTCATGTCTGCTGAAAGCAGTTCTTCTACTGTGTTGCATCCTTTTTGGATACCAATTTCCAGAATGGCTTTTGTGAAATCTACCATTTCCTGGTTTTTGGCAACAAAATCGGTTTCGCAATTGAGCATGATGGCAAACGCTTTGGTAGCATCGGCATTTGTTTTTGCAAGCACCACACCTTCGTTGGCTTCACGGTCTGAACGACTGCTTGCTACCTTTTGTCCTTTTTTACGAAGAACTTCAATGGCTTTTTCAAAGTCGCCTTCTGCTTCCACAAGAGCTTTTTTGCAATCCATCATTCCTGCACCTGTTTGCTGGCGCAGTTTGTTCACATCTGAGGCAGTGATATTTACCATAGTTATTATCCTTGGTTTTTTTTGAAAATTAAATTCTCGGCCTCTTAGCCTGTGGTTTTTTCAGAGGCGCACCTTTTGGCAATTTCGGTGTTTTAATGCTTACATCGGTATCGTCCACCTCACCCACTTTCATAGCTTTTTTCGGGGGCAATCCGGGAATTGTAGCCGAGGTGGCAGGATAAGAGTCAGAGTCCGCGTCCAAAAAATCTCCTTCAACATCCTCTTCAACTTCAGCCATTTTGTCCCTGTCCAGTTTGCGCTCTTCCAGTCCCTCTGCAATTGCATCAACCATCTGTTGTGTTATCACCTGGATAGACTTGGATGCATCGTCGTTTGCCGGGATGGGAAAGTCTATTTCGTTCGGGTTTGCATTGGTGTCAACAATAGCAAATACGGGGATATTGAGTTTGCGTGCTTCTGCTACGGCAATGTGTTCCTTGCAGGTGTCAACCACAAAAATTGCCGACGGCAAACGGTTTAGGTCAACAATGCTTCCCAGTTGTTTTTCCAGCTTAGCCCTTTCCCGGGTAATCTGCAAGCGTTCCCTTTTCGACATGTTTTCAAAAGTTCCGTCCACAGCCATTCTGTCTATGGTGGCCATTTTTTTTACTGCCTTGCGAATGGTGGCAAAATTGGTAAGCATTCCACCGGGCCATCGCTCGGTAACATAAGGCATGTTTACCTGTTGTACTAAGTTGGAAACCACATCTTTTGCTTGTTTTTTGGTCGCTACAAACAATATTTTTTTGCCTGATTTGGCAATTTGTTTCATAGCGGCCGCTGCCTCATCAATTTTGGCTATGGTCTTGTTGAGATCAATGATGTGGATGCCATTGCGTTCCATAAAAATATAAGGAGCCATGTGGGGGTTCCACTTTCTCCTTAAATGGCCAAAATGCACACCAGCCTCTAATAATTCGTTGTAGTTGGTTCTTGCCATGATATGTGGTAAAAAATCCGGATAAATTGATTAGCGTTTACTGAATTGGAATCTCTTGCGGGCTTTCTTTTGGCCGGGCTTCTTGCGTTCCACCATGCGTGGGTCGCGGCGCAGAAGGCCCTTTTCTTTCAAAGGTGGTCGCAATTCGGGGTTCAACTGAATAAGGGCTTTGGATATGGCCAGCCTGAGTGCTTCTGCCTGCCCTTTGAAGCCGCCTCCCGCCAGATTCACGGTTACATCAAATTTGCCTTCGTTGTTGGTTATCTGGAACGGCTGATTGATGATATACTGCAAAATTCCAATAGGAAAATATTCTTGGTAGCTTTTCTTGTTTATTGTTACCTGCCCGTTGCCTGGTTTCATGTACACGCGGGCAACTGCAGTTTTCCTTCTTCCAGAGGTGTTGATTACTTCCATGGGTTTACTTAATAGTGTTGAGGTTTACTTGCTGAGGTTGTTGAGCCTGATGGGGATGCTCATTGCCTGCATAAACATACAAATTGCCAAACAGGCTGCGACCCAAACGATTCTTGGGCAACATCCCTTTTACGGCAATCTCTATCATTGCTGTGGGCTTTTTGGCCATCATCAGCCTGGCTCCGGTAAATCGCTGACCGCCCGGATAACCCGTATGCCGCACATACTCCTTCTGGTCCCATTTCGCGCCGCTCAGCTGTATTTTTTCGGCATTGATTACCACTATATTGTCTCCGCAATCCACATGGGGGGTGTAATTCACTTTGTGCTTGCCGCGGATCATTTTGGCTACTTTCGAGGCCAGCCTTCCAAGTATTTGGTTTTCTGCATCCACAACTATCCACTGCTTGTTTACCGTGGCTTTGTTTGCAGATATGGTTTTGTAACTTAAAGTGTTCATTCGAAATACTTAATTTGCTGTATCTGACTAATTTAAAAACACATTTCCCCTGTTAAAAGGGGGGCAAAGTTAATTGAATTTTTTGGCGCAGGCAAATTTATTAACAATTAAATGTTGACAAATTCCCGATTTATATGTTGGATAATAAAACGGGCTAAATTTCAGGCTGCAAAGATAAGCATATTTTGCCTCCAAATGAATTTGAAGAAAAAATGCCATCGTGTTTCAAATCAATATAGTTAGCTGAACATTTCCGTTTTGGCACGGTTTCATTTTTATAAATCAATTGCAACAAAATCTCAAATTTTAGTCTTGTGCGCTACTTATTAATTAATGATGTAATTTTGCCAAAACAAATTCGAATGAAGAAATTCTTTTTGCCCACATTTTTTTTGTTCTTGCTGTTGGTGCATAGCGCTGCCGGCAATCCGAACACTACACTTTCCCCATTAGCGCGCGTTTCAGTCCTCACCGCTTCGCCGGGCCCTGCTTTGTACTCTGCATTTGGCCACAATGCCCTTAGGGTGGTTGATCCTATCATGGGAATCGACGAAGTGTATAACTATGGCACATTCGATTTCGATACGCCTAATTTTTACCTGAGGTTTCTCAAAGGGCAACTCAATTACAAGCTGAGTGTGTCATCAATAGGGCAGTTTGTGTTTGAATATCAGAGTGATGGGCGACAAGTGATAGAGCAGGTGTTGAATCTCAAACCTGCTGAGGTACAACAAATCTATGATTTTCTTCAGGTGAATCGGTTGCCGGAAAATGCATATTATCTCTACGATTTCTTTTTCGACAATTGTGCTACCCGCATCCGGGATCTTGTGGATCTGAAACTGCGACCCGTATGGCACGAAGATCCGCACCCGGGTCCTGAAAGGTCGTTCAGGAACATGCTGAACCATTACATCGTGGGAACTCCATGGGCCAGGATAGGAATTCATCTGGTATTGGGGATGCCCTCCGACAGGGTTGCAACGCCATGGGAGTACATGTTTCTGCCCGATGATATGAAAATAGCATTTGATTTGGCAACCCTGCCCGATGGCAGACCCTTGGTGCGCCATACAAGCGAATTAATTCCTCTGGAATTTTCGCCACCTTCACCGGGATGGTTTTCGCCTACCCTGCTTCTTTGGCTCCTGGTGGCCTTGGGGGTAGCCTTGCAATGGAAGAAGCCATTAGGCCGGATTTTTGACAAGGTGTTCTTTTCCGTTCTGGGGATAGCCGGCTTAGTCATTTCTTTCCTGTGGTTTGTTTCGGACCATACAGCCACCGACCTCAACTTAAATCTATTATGGGCTTTGCCTACCCATTTGTATTTCATTTTCAAGAGCAGCCCGAACCAACCTAAAGGTATTTCAAAATTCTATTTTTTAATTGCATTCTTTTTGTCTGTGGCACTGCTATTGGGTTGGCCGTTTCTGCCGCAGGAGTTTCATCCGGCATTTCTGCCCCTCCTGCTATATATTGCATTCAGGTCCTTTGTTTTCGGCTTTGGTTCAGCTGCAGGCTCCCGTTTGCTTCTAAAATTTGCCGGCAGGCAGCTTACAGGAAAATTACATGCAGATTAATATACCATTAATGTTTTACTCGAAGTCATAATTATTGTTTGCAAAGCATAAACCGCTTTTAATTTTTGAATGCTATGATAAAAGGTTTACATCATGTTACCGCCATCACAGGCAATATCCGCAAGAGCATCAGATTTTACACGGAGATTCTGGGCTTAAGCTTTGTTAAGAAGACTGTAAACTTCGATAATCCCAATGTTTGGCATTTTTATTTTGGAAATCAAATCGGTTCGCCCGGTACAGTCATCACATTTTTTTACCAACCCGGATTGCCAAGGGGGCAAGCCGGTGTTGGATCTACTAAGGTATGTGGGTTTTCGGTAAGCGAGACCTCTCTCGATTTCTGGAAGAAGCGGCTTAGGGAGTATCAGGTGGAGTTTAGAGGGCCTTTCAGCCGCTTTGGTGAGGATTATCTGGTTGTGTTTGACTTTGATGGTCTTGAACTGGAGCTGGTGGCTTCCCTGGCCGATACCCGTCAAGGTTCTGAAACGCCTGGAATTAATGCTGTCAATAGCATAAAAGGTCTGCACCATATGGAGATTACTTGCTCCAATGCAGATAAAACCAATAGTTTTTTCACCTATTACTTGGGACTGGACAAATTAAAAGAAGATAACGGCCGTTTTCGCCTGATTACAGGAGATGCCTTGCCGGGCCAATTTGTGGACATAGTTTCCCGCCCTACCTTGCCAATGCATCGTAGTGGAATTGGCACAGTGCATCATGTGGCATTTTCTGTTCAGGATCAGGAGGTGCTCAAACTTGTTCGGGATAAGATGGCAAAAGGGTGCACCCTGATTTCTCCGGTTTATGACAGGCATTATTTCAAATCTATCTATTTTAGGGATCCAGGCGGGGTAAAACTGGAACTGGCTACAGCCGATCCTGGTTTTTTGATTGATGAATCGTTGGAGCATTTGGGCAAACACCTCATGTTGCCACCATGGCTGGAGCCCGACCGCGAAAAGATAACTGCTGCACTTCCCCTGATTGATTAGAAAATTCCCGAGTCATTTTTCTCCATCGCCTTTCAAAATACGGTTCAATATTCTATCTTTGGCTTTACAGGTTCGGGTTTTTTTTCTGTCCCGGGCGTGTCTTCAGTCTTTTTTAAAAACAGATCCTTTTTTAAATACAGCGAGCTATGCAACCTCACCTAAAAGTATTGCTGATTGATGCCTCATCGGGGTTTTATAAAATCGAAAGGTTTAACCTTGGTTCGTTTTGGGGGCCTGTTGACTTGGGCATTCACCTGGCACATAAACATAATAGCTTAAATATTGGCACCGGGTTGCTGGCAGGCTCAGTTTTCTCCGGCAGCAACAGGCTTGTTTTCAGTGGCATCAGTCCATGCTGGCATGGATTTTTTGTGTCGAGCATGGGTGGTGCAGGTCTTATTTTCGACAACCTGGGGATCAATCTGCTTGCAATAAAGGGGAAATCCGCCTCATCCTCCATTTTGTATCTCAATCGCTGCCATGGTGAGCAGATTGAGGTTGAGCTGAGACCTGTAAATCTTGAGCATGCCTGGGAGCAAGGTCGCAAAGGATTTTATGGACTTATGGAACATGCGTACTCTTTGTTTGGTTCTCAATACGAAACCGATCCCCGCATATTAGCCACCGGCCCGGCTTCCTTGTACACCGATTTTGGAGCAATCGGCTCTGCACCGCTAAAAAAGGGAAAGTTTTCCTACGCCGATACCTGGGCCGGCAGAGGAGGGTTTGGAAGCAAAATGCTTCAGCAACACGGTGTTGCTGCTGTTATTTATGGGGGTACCCATATTGACGACGATTTTCGCGACCGTACGGTAGCAGATTCGTGGTTCGAAGACCGTTTCCAAAAAAAACTCTCTGCCAAGCAATTTGAAACCACTACAAAATATCGCTTCGATCCTGCTTTTAACACAGGAGGTACTTTTGGAGTGAATTATGCAACAATGGGCGACAATATACTGGCTTTCAATTATCGCACCATTAAATGGACACCTCAGGAAAGAAGTGAGCTCCATAAGGAATTCATACTTGACCATTACCTGAAGCAATTCAACGAAGAAACAATAGAAACCCGATCACAGGCAACATGCGGCGAGCCCTGTGCGGCCGTATGCAAAAAGCTGCACAAAGAATTTAAGAAGGATTATGAGCCGTATCAGACTATGGGACCTCTATGCGGTATTTTTGACCAAAGAGCTGCCGAAGCGCTCAATCAGAAGGCTGACACACTGGGTTTTGATGCTATTTCTGTTGGAGGGATACTTTCGTGGCTGATGGAGTGCTTGCATGAAAACCTGATTGCACCCGAAGAACTTGGGGTGGACACAAAGCCCATTTTTGAACCGGAAGGGTTCAATCTTGTTGAAAGCTCTATGCACAACGCCAGGCTGGGCTTGGCCCTTATTGACCGGATGATAGGACCGGAACGGACAATAGACTTGATGGAAGGTCCCAGGAAATTTGGGAGGCATCTTGCCAGAAAAAAAGGAAAAGCAGTCCTCGATTTATTTGTCTATTGCGCTTTTGCCCGACACGGATGGATTGTTCCCAATCAATACTGGACAGCGGGAGTCCTTTCGCCTATGGGAATCATGGGAAAATATTACAACGATTATGGTCGCAAGTTTATAGAACCCCGAAAGTTAGGTCAATTGAATGCTTTGAGGATGGAAAAGGAATTGATGCTCGACAATCTGGGAATCTGCAGATTTCACAGAGGTTGGGCCGAAGACATGATTCCCGATATAGTTGATAAACTGTTTGGCAACAAAGAGGGTTTTCTTAAGTCAGTAAAAATGGCAGCCAGCCGGATCAACAGCAGAAATTCATCTGTTTTTTGGGAGCCAAAACGCAATATAACTTTTGTGGCAAGTTTCCTTAAGAAATCCGCCCTTTCCGACAACAGCCCCGAATTGGCTTTTTGGATAAATAAGTTTGATGCAGACGAGAAGCAAGCCTCCATAGATTTTTGGTATGAAATTCACAAAGGAGTGCACGAAACACTGCTGGAGTTTTAGCGCATTGAAGGAGCCCGCATTTCTTTCTTCATTGTAATTTCTCTGGCCAATTGCCAATGAGCATTTAGTGGATGGGACAGACCATATACAAGGTGCGGACAAAAGAGAAACCTTTCTTTCCAGCTTATGCGCAAAGGAGCCTGCAACCGATGTTGCTTTAGTTTTTATTGATGCTTCACGAAAATGATGAAAGCTTACATTAATAAAACATTGCCCTGTTGTCTTTCAATCTGGCGCTTTTCGAGAGGGCGTTAAACACATCGGTGAATACCTTGTTGGTGAAGATTTCTCTGAGTTGCAGCGATAGTCCGGTGAGATCTTCAGGGAGGGCTGCCTGGTTTATCGCGGATACTTCTACCAGAAATACTCCTGCATCTCCCTTCACTGGAGCAGATACGGTGTTGGGTTGCGTTCCAAATATTGCACCGATTACTCGTGGTTCGGGGCCCACATTCATGAGATTTGCAGCGTTAAAGCGCAAGTCTGTCAAGACTATAGGTTCTATTTGGAGCTCTGATGCAATTTGGTCAAATCCACCTTGCTGCTTTGCCCGAGCAAATTCTTCCTTGATCCGGTTATATTTTTTCTCGTTTTTTGCATGGCGCATTACTTCATCTCTAATGTCATTGAGATTTGGTATGCCATCTTCAAATTTGCGGGCAACTTTTGCAACAATAAAACGGTTTTCGATTTCAAAAATCTCAGATACTGAGCCTGCTTTAGTTGCCTCATCGAATGCCCACCTTATGATTTCGCGCGGGTTGGGTACCCCGGGAAGAGCAAAATCCATTTTTCCAACATTGTTGGCATTGCGAACCGCCAAACCTTGCTCCTCAGCAATTGCTCTAAAGTTTGCAGAATTACCCAGGGCATTTACAAACTGAGTAGCCTGACTGAAGGCCGCTTGAATGGACCTGCTGCTGGGTTCGATGATTCGTGAAAGCCTTGCAAGCTGTATTTTGCGGGTGAGGGGAGATTTGCCAACAACTTGAATGATGTGTATGCCAAACTGGGTTTCGGCCGTTGTGAAACTGTTTACATTAGCTTGAATAACAGCTTCAGAAAACTCAGGCACCATTTGATTTGCCATAAACCATCCCAATTCACCCTGGTTGGCCTGGGCCGAAGGGTCGTTGGAGAAGGAAAGCGCCAATTGACCAAAAGCAGCGGGGTTTTGGCGTACAACATTCAGCAAGCTATCGGCGAGGGTGCGTGCAGCTTCGATGGTTCTGTCAGTGGCTGCACCTGCTGCCGAACCCATGTGTGAAATTAATATGTGGTTGGCATTCAGGCTGTCAGGGCGAAATTGCACATCCGCTACTTTGGCAATCACAAATGCATTATTCTCCTCAAAAGGTCCATATATGGTACCAACAGGAGCATTGAACAAAGCAGTTTCCAGATCGGGCGATAAGCTTCTTGCTGCCAAAAATTCGGGGTTGAACCTTTCGTCTGAATTGGAATTGATAAATGTAGAGATATCGTTGGTCGTTGCCAATTCTTCTTTCAGGTCAATAATTTCCTGTTGCAAGGCCAACCTGTCGTCATCACTTGCTACAATTGGGAAAACCACAAACTGCAGATTTGCAGAGGCATTCCGTTCGAACTTGCTTCTGTTTTGCCTGAAATAACGGGCAAGCTCCCGGTCAGAAACGGTAATTTCAGCATCGGGTATGGCATCAAAGGGTTTGAAAAGCACTCGGGCATTTACCGTGGTGTTTCTGTCGTGAAACTCCCTTTCGAGCAAGGCGCGGGGCATAAAATAACCAGATCGAACCAAATTGTGATATTTGGCCTCCATGCGGTCTCGCTTTATGAAACGCTCCACTGCCAACCATTGCTCTTTTGTTGCACCATCGAGTCGATCCAGGTTACTAAGGAAACTCATTACCATTTGAGGATCGAAACTGCCATCAGCCGGATTCATGAAGTTTCTTACAATAATCGGGTGGGGGTTTGGACCCTGTATGAAATAAAACAATTCTTCACTTGATACGGTTACGCCCAGATTCTCCATCTCGGCTGTAAGGAGAATTTCTCTTACCAAATTGTTCCAAACTTGCTGACGCATTTGAAAAGCTTCAAATTGGTCAACATTGGTGGTGCCGGTTTGCATCTGCCACGACTCAAGCTGCTCATTTACTCTTAGTTCAAAATCCCGAACAGAAATTTTATTGTTGTTTACTTCGCCAATGTAAAAGGCAGGAGCCCTCATCGGGCCATGAGCAAAAAAATCTCCAATTACAAATGCTATCAGTGCAAGGCCCACGATGACCAACAGCAACACAGAATAGCTCCTGATTTTTGTTATTATAGCCATGAATAAAATACGATTTATTTTAAAGTATGCAAAGGTACAACAGAAAATGAAATTCGCTTAATATTTTTTGCTTCAAGGCCTTGGTAAGTGTGCAGAAACTGCCTATGCGACAGCGCAAGCAAATTCATTTGAATGATAATCTCAAGGACTTACTGACGGCTGTTCGAGTCCGGTCTGCACTTTGAAAGTTCCCCTGGGCCTTTTTATTGTCCATTGGGTGAACCGTTCGTCCGATTCAAACCCTTCCCCATGTAGCACCTCATCCTGGGAGGTGATCTGTACGAATTTTTCCGTAAAGATTCTTCCCGTGGTCTGATCCCAGAATAATTGTTCGGTATTGAGAGTTTCGTTGTTTTCGTTCACTACTACGACATCATTTCGTGCCTCAAAAACTTCCCGGTCCAAAAAGTTTATCGCGTAGTTGGCCGTAAGAGTTGCTGTAACATTCATCAGCGAATCGAAAAACTCTACTGATATTCCCTTTGGCATTTGTATGAAATTCTCCGGCATTGTGAAACGGTTCATCTCGGGGGCTGTTAGTATCATTCGCACCTGTGCATTGCTGCTGTAAACCACCCGTATGTTTTGGCCGGCCTCTACCGGGAGGGGTTCCTGTTGACTGAATTCGCGTATGGTTTCCAGGTCATTCTGGCATGAGGCCAGCAACAATAAAATAATGCTTCCTGCAGTAGCAACAAGTCTTATTTTGTTTGTTTTTTTATCCGGGCTGCCCATTTTTCATTGCTTGTTTTATATTTAACCGCAAAATGATTCTGGTCGAATTTTCGCTTTATTCAGTACAAATTCATGCGCAGGTCAGAGTTTTAAAAAAACATTGCCAATCAAAACCGAATGGCAATGTTTTAAAATTTCGCAAAGGGGGCATTCGTTAATTAAGGCCGGGCCCTTGCGGTGGTATTTTCGTTAATCCAGCATCCTGCCCTTACAGGCCTGCCACCATCCAGTCCGTGGAAAAACAGCGTTTCGTTGTTGGGGAAAAATTGAGAAAATGCATTAATAAGTTGATTGGCTATTGCAACCACTTCGGGATCGCTATCAATGGTGCGTGCACGGATAAAGCGGTCAACGGCGGCCCAGTAAACAGCAGCGATGGATATTTCGTCGGTGCCGCAAGTTCTGGCACTCTGGGCATACATCTGGCCAATAAGTATGTGTGGCCTGCCACTGTTGGGGTTTACTTCGCTTGCTGCCAGAGCGGCAGTGCGGGCCTGGGGTAGCCTGTTCTTATGTCTGAAAAGGATGTCGGCAATCAGCATGTGAGTTAGAAACAAATCAATTCCATTTCCGGGCTGATTGTTGCTCAATGTAATGGCTTGCTCGTAAAATTGCAGCGCTCTGGTGTAGTTGTCCTGATTTGCATACAGGCGACCCATAAGAAACGCCGATTGGGCGCTGGGGCTGAGTTGATGCAAATTCTTGGTGGCAAGGTAAAACAGATGAGAGTCAGTACATCCTGCCCGGTCCAGCATAGAGGTTACTCTTCGTAGCAATTCGGCATCCTGGGGGTTTGCCTCCACTCGGGGCGTATAGACGCGTATCAGGTTTTCGCACGACGCAAAGGGATCGAACATAGATTGTATTTGCGCTTTGGTCATTGCTAAGGCAGCCGAATCGCCTTGGTTTTTTTGGAGATTGTGCGCAACAATACTCGATGCACGGTCATACTTATCAACCAGTTTGCCCGGATCCATTATACCTGCTTCAACCAAAGTTTTTGCTGCAAAGAAGTTCACCCTGAGCACCTCAGGGTCTGTCTCATTGCCTTGAAGTACTATAGACCTTTCCGACAATTCGTAGTGTTCTCTGGTTGCGTTGGGCCGCATCACCTTCAACTCCAGCGCTTGATTGCCCAAAACAAATCCCTCGCGCCCAAAGTACCTGATGCGCTGCTGGTAAACCATCATGAGCGTGTCAATCAGGGCCTCCCTTTTTGTGGGATTGGTTTCCCTTTCAATCATATACCGAACAATTCTCACTCCATGAATGTAGAGATTTATTGTTGCCTGCGGACAGTTTAAAAACATCCACCTCCAGGGTTCAATAGCCAAGGCATAGTTTCTGTGCCTGACATGCTCGTGGTAAAGCGACCAATTTTGAACACAGCGGACACTGTCCAGACCAAACTTTGGTTGAGTGGCAACTGGACGATTGGTGGTATTATTGGCAGCCAGATAGGTTGCATCTGACATTTTCGCCTCTAAGGCATCTATATCCAGTGCCTGAGTTTTTGAGTGTGCAAAGCAGCCGGTGGCTCCCACAAGAAGGAAAACAATCAATTGAAGAAAAACATACTTTTTCATTGTAGCGTGCCGGTTATTGTGTTGGTTAAAAAAATCTTGTTCTGATAAACCACCTCTCGTGGATGTTCACCCCCAAATTGATTCTGAACAGGTTTTCTTGTATCAGATTGTTTTCTGTAGAGCCTCTTTGTCCAAACTCAACCCCGAGGTTTATTCCATTTTTGGTTCTCCTTATTGGCATATATGCGCCAAAACTTATGCCAAACTCATTTTGAGGTTGATTATTAATGTTTAAATAGTTTTGCGCGAATCTGAACCCGGCGCTGTATTCCAGTCTGGTGAAAAAACCGCCAAAGGTTCTAGGCGTGGGGCGAAATCTCACACCCACAGCATATCTGTATGTATTGACCAGATTGTCATTTTGGTTGTTCAGGCTGTAATTTTCCCAGTTTTGCCACTGAAACTCAAAGCCTGCTTTCCATTGTTCATTTATCCGGCCGGTAATGCCCACACCCCAATACATGGGCAGAATAAAATTACCCTGATCGGCAACCCGAAACAGTGTAGTGTCGAACGGCGTTACTCCGGGCAGCCGCCTTCTGATAGTTTCAGATTGTTCTGATGATATTGCGGTTTCCAGACCATATATAATGCCAAGGGTAATATACCGGTTTTCTGAGAATATATGTTCATATTGAGCACCTAAGCCAAAATGCCAGCCGCTTATCTTGTGGGCTTTCACCTGATTGGTGAGGAAAAATCCGATGGAGTCTGACGAAACAGAGGCACTTCTTGTGAGGTTGCCAAACATATAAGAGGCATTAACTCCTACGGAAAACCCTGGAAGCGGCCTGAAAGCATTGCCCCAAAAAACCTGGTTTATTCCTCCACTTCCTTCATATAGAAAATCGATATGACCAAAAGTTGGGTCAACGATGTGATTTCTTACCTTGTAACCCATTGCGCTAAAGGGTTTTACGCCTGCTGCGGTTGCCCACCAATGGGTTATAGGAAAGGAAAAGGAAAGTGCGGACAGGGAAGTGAAATTGCCTACCTGGCTTTGGGTTGCAGTTTGTGCATGATAAAAGTGTGAAAACCCAGTGGCCTCGAAGATGAAGGAGGTAGAATCAACTGCTGTATATGAGGCGGGATTTACGCTATTGACAGAAATGTTGCTCCTGTATCCAACTCCCAGACCCCCCATTCCCAAGTTGCGAAAATTATTATTAAACATCAATTCTCCAACTCCAAAACGGCTAAAGGGGGAGGAAATTCTTGTCTGCCCATTTGCGTAATTCATTCCCGCAAAGGTTATTAAAGATACAAACATCGAAATCCCAAGCAATCGCAAGATTTTAAATCGCATTATTCAGTTTGATTAAAGGCTATGTGGATACCTAAATTTTAATTTGCAAATATCCTAATTTTTAAGTTTACATCAAGGGGTTGTGAAAAATATTAACCTTTATTAAGAGCAAGTAAATCAGCAGGGTATAAAAATATCTTGATGGATCTCTTGGGATGGGGATTCAAAAAAGGCATGATATGGTGTCATTATCGCGCTGATTCTGAACGGTAAGATGCTACTTTAAGAAAATTTGTCGATAGCCTAAAAAAGTTTCTTGTAGTTTCGTATAAATACTTAATTTTGCAACATCAATTAATAATTGATGTTGGTACCATAGCTCAGTAGGTAGAGCAACGGACTGAAAATCCGTGTGTCCTTGGTTCGATTCCGAGTGGTACCACAAAAAAAGCAGCCTTAGGGCTGTTTTTTTTTGCCCCAATGTGGCCTCAGGCAGCTTTTTTTACTGTAATGATTGGGCCTGGGTAATGCTCCTTCCTTCTTACATGCTTTTCTTAGATATGCCTCTGCCCGCAAGCCGCCGCTGATATAAGGTTATCCGGCATTCAAATTCTCAATTTTTCATAATTTGGAATAACTTGAAGAAATGCCGCTAACGCTAAGTATTTGTTTTTGCTGTCTCTTTTATTTTCGCCCATAATCGGCCGGAATCTCGCCCCAGTTTTCTGTATCCCACTTTAGAATTTTGTTTGGCCAGCTATTTTCCGAAATCCAGGATTCGGCCCTTGAAACCAATTCAAAAATCCGGTCATTTTGCCCATTGGGCTGTACTGTAGTTTTTGCTTTTTTGTTGCGCACCCAAGCTATGGCTGTTTTTGAGTCGGAGTAGATTGGCAATTCCATTTTTTTTGCTTTGCACCATGCCAAGGCATGCACCAGCGCTAGAAACTCGCCAATATTGTTGGACGCTCCGTGAAATGGGCCCATTTTAAAAATCACTTCGCCAGTTGCTGCAAACACACCCCTGTATTCCATTTCGCCTGTTTCCATATTGCATGCTGCATCAACAGCAATACTTTTTTTAATGGGGTCAGCTACCCAATCGGAGAGGGCTTTTTTTTGGGTGGTTTTTTTATTGCCTATGTGCTTATAAGGATTGTCGTTCAGCGCTTTTACTGCCTGATCTTTGTCAGGAAACGATTTGAACTGCGCCCCTATGTAGCCGGCTGTTGCCTTTTTGCACTCATCCCAGGTTTCAAATACCCCGGTCTGATGCCCGGTCCAAACGACATAGAATTTTTTAACAGGCATTGAGAACGGGTATTTAGAAATTTCCTTTGTGCTTTAATCCGTCCCATCCTAAGGAAGTCAGCTCAACCCTTTGCCCGGATGCGGACTCGATAGAGGTGCCGTTTTGTGCTTCAGTAATATGCCCGATTATTGACACATTTGGCAGAGTTTTAATTTTATCATAATCTGATTGCGCAACTGTGAAAAGCAATTCGTAGTCTTCGCCTCCACTTAGAGCGCAAGTGGTCGGATCCAGTTCAAATTCATGAGCTACTGCAGCCATGCGTTCATCGATCGGCAAATGTTCTTCAAAAATAATGGCTCCATTTCCTGAGTTCTTGCACAAATGAAGTACCTCTGAGGCCAATCCGTCAGAAATGTCGATCATGGATGTGGGTACGATATCTAGAGCTTTAAGTTTTTCAATGATATCGCGCCTGGGTTCGGGTTTCAACTGTCTTTCAATTACATAGGCATAGGCACTAAGGTCTGGTTGTACGGTAGAGCCTCCCGTGAATGCTGCTTTTTCGCGTTGCAGTACCAGCAGCCCACAATAAGCTGCACCCAGGTCACCGCTCACACAAATCAAATCATGTACTTTTGATCCGCTTCGATAGACAACCCTGTTTTTTTCTGCTCTGCCAATAGCAGTTATGGAGATGACCATGCCTGCCGGGCTTGATGTGGTATCGCCCCCTGCAAGGTCCACCTTGTATTTCTTGCAAGCAGCCTTTATTCCTTCATAAAGGCTGTCCAGTGCTTCAACGGAATATTTACTGGATACCGCAAGTCCGACAAAAATCTGCTCGGGCTTGCCGTTCATGGCATAAACATCTGAAAGGTTTACTGCCACGCTTTTATAACCTAAATGTTTCAAGGGCGTATAGACCAAATCAAAGTGAACTCCCTCCACCAACAGGTCTTTTGTTACCACAAGGTGCTCATCGCCCGATTGCAGAATGGCTGCATCGTCGCCGATACCCATTTGAGTGGAATGGTTGTATGTTTCAATGTCATTTGTAAGATGGTCAATAAGACCAAATTCGCCCAGAGTGGATATGTTGGTTATTCGTGGGTTTTGTTCATGGTTCATAAGTCGTTATCCTGGGTAAAGATTTTTTGCTGCAACTCTATTGATTGCTGATGTACTAATTCGAGAAGGTTTCTGAGGAATTCAGGGTCGAGGCCAAGCTCTTGTCCGCGCTTCATACGATCTTTGTATATGTTCGTCCACCGGCGAATTTGCAAAATGGTGATGTTATTGTCTTTCTTCAACTCCCCAATGTTTTTCACAATTTCCATCCGTTTCGAAAGAAAATGCAGAATATTTCGGTCAATCTCATCTATATGTCTGCGGTAGAGCTCGAGTTGCTGTATGGGTTGACCTTTGATGCATCCGGGCCTACGCATTACCAAACTATTAACCAGATAGAGCAGCGCGTCCGGGGTCATTTGCTGACTTGAGTCGGTCAAGGCTTCGAGTGGTCTGCAATGCGATTCAATCATCAAGCCATCGAAATCCAGATCAATGGCATGTTGAGAAATCTGAAGCAGCAACCTTCGTGTCCCTGCAATATGACTTGGGTCGCAGAGCAAGGGCAATCCGGGCATTTGTCGTTTGAGCTCAATAGGAATCTCCCATAAGGGATTGTTGCGAAAAACGCTGTTGTCGAATGTGTTGAAGCCCCTGTGTACGGCTATGATGCAATCAATACCCGATTGATGGATCCGCTCGATAGCCCCAATCCACAGTTTTAGGTCGGGGTTCACAGGGTTTTTAATCAATACGGGCATGCCTGTTCCGTAGAGGGCATCTGCTATTTCCTGCACCGAGAAAGGGTTTGCGGTGGTGCGGGCACCTAACCATACGATATTGATATCGTATTTTAGGCACATTTCGATGTGCTGCGGAGAGGCCACCTCAACTGCAAGGGGCAATCCTGTGGCGTCGCGGGCATCGCAAAGCCACCTGAGGGCTTCTTCTCCCTTGCCTTCAAAAGAATGTGGCCGCGTGCGAGGCTTCCAAACGCCCGCCCGCATTACATCAACCACACCCGTGGCGGCAAGACCTAAGGCTGTTTCCATAACCTGACGCCCCGACTCGGCACTGCATGGTCCGGAAATTATCAATCCCCTGCCTTTGGGCTTTAACCAATGCGAAATAGGGCGGATTTTCAACTTTTCAGGTGCCGACATGAAACAATATTGGGGTGATAGTGATACGAAAGTGGTATAAGATGCAAAATTACAATATTCATGCATCCAAATGGCTCTAATTTTGATTCGTATTTGATGGATCCACTTTTGGACACTTAATATCCTAAAACTTTGGCAGAAGTGCCAAATTATTTATTTGTACATTTGAAGTGGTTTTTAGAAAGATTTTATGGACATTGATTCGATTCGAAAAAAGATTATGCAATACCTGAGTTTGGGCAAAAGGCTGTTTTGCACCTCAAGTTTTCAAACCCACAGTGTGGTATTGCTACACTTGGTTAGCAGAATTGACCGAAAGATTCCCGTATATTTTATAAACACTGGATATCATTTTGCTGAAACTCTCGTTTATCGCGACAAAATTGCCGGTCTGCTCGGGCTGCAGGTGCATAATTTAAATCCCTTAGTGCCCAAGATAATGCAGCGCAATGAAGAGGGCAATTTGTTGTTTACTACCCGTCCTGACTATTGTTGCTATCTCAACAAGGTGCAGCCGGTTGATGCCTTGTTGGAACAATTTGATGTATGGATCAACGGTGTACGGGCAGAGCAAACGATATTCAGGAGCACCTTACAGGAAGAACAGGTGGTTCGTGAAAACTTAATCCGGTATCATCCGGTTTTGCACTGGACCAACAAAATGATTGAATCGTATTTGAAAAAATTCAAGATTCCCAGACATCCTCTGGAGGCTGCCGGATATTCCAGCATTGGATGCGAACCTTGCACCCGTCCGGCTTTTGCCGATCAGATACGATCCGGACGATGGTACGGGCAGAACAAAGAGGAATGTGGGCTTAATGACGAAATTGGTGAAAAAGGCATTAAAGAGTAGTACATTCTTTTTAAGAATATCTCCATGAGAATACTGATAACAGGTGGTGCCGGGTATATAGGCAATGAGCTTGTTTATGAACTGCTTAAGAACCCGGAAGTAGAAAACATAGTGGTGTATGATAATTTAGGCAGAAAGAATTTTAATTTGTTTTTTGACACGCGGTTCGATCCTGGCAAGGTAAAGTTTATCCATGGCGACCTGTTGGACTCACGCAATCTTCGGTCTGCTTTGAAAGGAATAGATGTGGTTTACCATTTAGCTGCTAAGGTTTCCACCCCTCTTGCTTCGGAACATTCGCATCTGTTCGAGCAGGTAAATCATTGGGGAACAGCAGAATTGGTTTATGCTGTGGAGGAGAGCAATGCGAGCAAGCTGGTTTATCTCAGTACGACTTCTGTGTATGGAGCCTCCGAGCATATGATTGATATTGCCACCCCCCCCGATCCAAGGACATTTTATGGGAGCAGCAAATTGCGCGGAGAAGCACATGTGGAAAGGCTGTTTGATAGTAGAAAATCGTATGTGATACGGTGCGGAAATGTTTACGGTTTTAGTCCAAGTATCAGGCTCGAAGCAGTTATTAACCGGTTTATGTTCGAAGCCAATTTCATAGGCAGAATACAGATTGCAGGAAACGGTAAGCAACAGCGGGCATTTATACATATCGACAAGGTTGTGAATGTGTTGGGCAACTTGTTGATTATGGACCTTCCTTCAGGCACCTACAACCTTAGCGAGCACAATATTTCCATAGAAGATATTGCCGGGCTGATAAGGAAGCTTTATTCCCGTTTAGATACCATATTTGTTAATCAGCACCTTGTGATGCGCGAAATAAAGGTGCTTCCCGACCCAAGAATTCTGAAGGCTCTTACGCTACCGCCTATTTCTATGGAGGCAGAGCTGGAAGCATTACAAAAAAGGTTTTCCTTTTCCTGATTTGGAGTCTGTTAAAGGATAGGACTTATTTCCAGGGATTGGCTTTATCGCAACATAACTCTTAGGCTGATACCGCCATTTGTGTTGACATTAACGAACTGGTTAGACAAAAAGGGATTGTTTAATGTTCGGTCGAGAAAAAAGCGGAAATTTACTCTGGGGCTCAATTGATAGTCGGCCGAAGCATTGATGGTAACTACTTGTTGTCCGCTGGAAATCAAATCCACTTCCTGCGCAATTTTTTTCCCGACTTCAACCCCTTTTAAAGGTATAGCGTTTTGAAAGCCTTGTAAACAGGGCAATTTATTTTTAAATCCATTTGTAGTGCCTATTAACAATTGGATGTTGATAACTTTTTTTGGAGCTTACACCGGACAAGATTATCTTTGTAAGGTAATCATAACATTAAAGCATGTACATCAGAGTAAAAACAACACCGAACTCTCCCAAAAAGGCGGTTCAGATTGTTGAGTCCCGTAGGTCGGGCGGTACTGTGAGCCAACATATAGTAAGACATGTTGGTACTGCATTAAATGATGATGAGCT
>Ga0209316_100199_pt1 | contig 23031 bp, 24 predicted proteins | sample 3C3metaG_FD_184150 | JGI IMG/M metagenome (GOLD analysis project Ga0209316, IMG submission 184150) | Freshwater bacterial and archeal communities from Indian Creek, Illinois, USA - 3C3 metaG (SPAdes) (version 3) | ecosystem: Environmental > Aquatic > Freshwater > Unclassified | place: USA: Indian... | reverse complement strand
CTCCTGCTCTACGGAATATCCCTCATATTGAAGCTCCAGTTCAACAAACCGGGCTATCTTGACCTCATCCTCTATAATCAGTATCCGTTCGCCTGGCATCTCGGTTCCTCCCAAAAGTATATAATATCAATTTTAAGCTTATATTTATTACAATCCAGCGTCAAGAAAATATTATACGGGCTTATCTAAATAAATAACCCACATTTTCATGTAGGTTATATATGTCCATTCTAATACTATTTAATTGCTTCTGCCACCTGGTCACTATATAACCCACATTTTCATGTAGGTTATATATGTCCATTCTAATGCTATTTAATTGCTTCTGCCACCTGGTCATTTACTTTATTCACAGTTGTAGCAAATTTATCCAAGAATTCGTTAATGCCTACTTCTCCTCCATCAGGCTTGGCAAACCTGATTTTATGTTTGGTAACCAGCGCTCCTAAAGCGCCAACTATAGTAACAGGGGGAGCAATTATTGTAGCAAGAATTACAACGTTTACCGGAATATCAACTATGTTTTTATCTGCTTTACTGATTACAAACTTAGTCTCATTCCCCTTTTTAAAAAGCTTTTCTGCTGTGCTCAGAACCTTTTTTGTAATTGAATGGACCCCGGACTCAATAGCTGCTCTCTTACAGGTCTTCACTTTGTCCTGTTTTTCCAGATAAATCAAAGCTTCTACTACATCGCAGTTGCATTTTTCCAGAACTTCCCTGGCTTCCTCATAACTAACATTAGCCCTGTCTTTGAGCATATCGATTTGTTCTAAACTGATTGACATTGTCTATCCCTCCTATGATTTTTTTGACTACGGTATAAGTATAGAGAAAGAAAATTATAGAGGCCTTAGACAAAGATTAAAATTTGATTAAAACTCACAATATTTAACCGTTCGCGGGAAAGGTATTACATCTCTTATATTACTTACGTAAGCGTCAAATAGTCTACACATACAGATAAAATTACCACATGAAAATCATCATGTGGCATAAATGGTCTATTTTTTACTTGAATGACACCTGTGCGGCAGATACTCTGACCAAGGGAGCAGTTTATCAAGAGCATCACAATCCTTTATGTCCATATTGGGAAGCATCTCAAATAAGTATTTAAGATACTCAAACGGGTTCAACTTATTTTCCTTAGTTGTTTCAATGATGCTATAAACGACAGCGCTTGAATCAGCTCCTTGCGGTGTGTTTGCGAATAGCCAAATTTTTTCTTCCTATTACAAATGGTTTGATAGAGAGCTCCGCTCGATTGTTATAAAGTTCAAGTCTTGCGTCAAGCAGGATGTTCAGAAGTTTTTCCTTCTGGTTGAACGAGTAATTTATTGCTTTACCATAGCTGTGTTTGTCAATAAAAAATGTTAGCGATTGAGCCCCAAAAATGTCAGCGGGGTCAGCACCATTTTGTTAAAGGATATATTACTTGTTTGATTGGGGTTTAGGTTTATCTAACTGGAGGTACCCCCAGTTAGATAAATTTCACGATGGGGATGAGCTCAAGTGCTGCATATTAGGGGACCAACCGCTGTATTTTTGGTGACCATTCTCATTTAAGAAATTCCGGCAGTTTTGCCGAACACAGGTATCATTTACAATTTTACGAGTTTGCTCAGCAATATCCTGTTTAGTCCACTCATACCCGTTGCTAGGCTCAGTTTCTCATTGTTCAAAAACGAGATCTTTATACGCTTTAGCAAGTGGGGTAAATGTGAATTTTTCCCACTTATGCAGTTCCCGCCCGTTAACCGTTATTTTTCCCACCTGCTCTCTGTCGTAGCATGGATTCTTGTAACCTGTGGCTGTCGCCAGTGAAGATAACGATGTGGCTGTGGTGAATTAGCCGATCAATGAGCGCCGCTGTCAGTCGATTGTCACCAAAAACGGTGTTCCACTGGGAAAACTCAAGATTAGAGGTAATGATGAGGCTTTTACGCTCATAGCAGTCGGAGACCACTTGAAACAGAAGCTCAGCAGCATCCTTGTGCAGCGGAACGAAACCTATTTCGTCAATCACCATCAGCTCAACTTTTTTTAGTGAAGATACAAAGCTGTTCAGTGAGTTCCTCTGGTTCTTTTCCAATAGGATGTTGGCGAGAGACGCCGCCGTAAAAAAACGGGTTTGCTTGCCGTCCTGACAGACCTTCAAGGCAATGGCCGTGGCAAGATGGGTTTTGCCCGTACCGACTGCGCCCATAAAAATTAGGTTTTCCTTTTTAGGTACAAAGGCGGCTGATTCCATTTCCTCGCGGGTTATGCCGCTTGGGATTTCAATGGCAGGTTTCCAGATGAAGTCTTTCAACGTTTTAATAACCTGGGAGCCTGCGGTTTTCACCATCCGGTTGATGCGGTTGGCCTCGCGTTCCCGGAGTTCCAGCTCCATTAAATCCCGAACATACTGCTCTGTGCCATACCGGTATTCAACCGTTCGCCAGTCCTTTGCCAAGCCACTCAATTTAAGAGTTCTCATGTTTTTTTCGATTGACTCGTTCATAAGGAATTACCCCCAGTCCCGATCAGACTATCGTAAACAGTCAAGTTGGGAATATAGGTAATCACAGGCGGCGATGATGACAGTACAAGGGGCCGTGGGTGATTTTCGGTTTTAGCTACCATGTAGTAGCATTGCCGGATGCTGTCGGCGTCAGTTCTACCGCACTCAAGAGCCAATGATAGAGCTTCATCACAGAATTCCTCGTTACCGTCTGAAATGATTTCAGAAAGCACCATCAGCGCGGTTTTTCGTTCCTTGCACTGTGTGTTTTTCAAATGTTCCCGCCATAGTTTGGGAAGCTGGTCGTAAAAACGGGTATGGGGCACTGCGCCGGGTTTTTGCGAGAGTGTGGGAAGATACTGCTTCCAGTCCATTACCTCATTGTTTTTGTTGTAGCTGCGCTCGTAGGTTTTCAACAGACTGCGGTCATAGTATAGCTCTACACAGTTACAGTAGATTTTTGCCTGCACAATTTTACCCGAAAGTCCCGGCGAAAGACCATATTTATTGGTGTCCAGCGTTACAAAGCCATACTTGTTGACTGAGAGGGACTCGTAGCGAAATACCTCGTAATCATGCTCCGGCAGTGTGAGAAGCTTCCGACGTTCCTGCTCCCAAAGCTCGCTTATGAGCGTGCTGTGTTTATAGTGAGGTCGGTTGTGATTCTCGTCGCAGAGCCGAAGAAGATCTTTGTTGAATATGTCAAAGTCTTCAATGACTGGCACGGGAACCAGCATGTTGCGACGGCTGTATCCGACTTTGTTTTCCACGTTCCCTTTCTCATGTCCGCTGGCTGGATTACAAAACTCCGCCATGAAACGGTAATGGAGCTTAAACCGAATGAAGCCGTCCGACAGGATGCGCTCTGTTCCTTTCAGTACCTGCGCCACCACCGTCGTCATATTGTCGCATTTTACCTTTATGGGTGTTCCACCGATGTGTTTGAAGATTCGCTTCATGCCGGTGAGCAGGCACTCCTGATTTTCCGACGGAAATACCTGCATCCAGCCAGTGTTGGAATGAGGAAACGTGATTACTAGGGCATGTCCTTCCCGCCCTGATCCCAAGCCGTCGTAATACTTGAAGTCGCCAAAGTCAACCTGAGCGTGTCCCTGCGGCTGTGCAAGAGGAAGAAATCCTTCCCGCATCTGTTTCATAAGGTATTTTTTCTTGCGGACATACTTCTTGACGCTGTCGTAGCTGCCAGTATACTGCTTTTCGTTTTTCAGACGCTTATATGTTTGCGACATACTATGCCGCTGTTTGCGCGGCTCTAGGGCGTCATGCTCAAGCCATTCATCAATTATCGGCATGTACGGACCTAGAACAGGGTACGCTTTCGGTTCCATATTCGGTAGCTTCTCCGAACTCCAGTTGGCTTGATAGGCGAACTTTTGTACCGTGCGGAAACTCATATCCACGATCTTAGCGATCTCCCTCAAAGATTTACCTTCATTTTCATAAAGGTGTTTGATATACTCTATTTGAGCCATTGTCTTCACCTTTCTTATTACCTCCTTAAAGTCTTTAGTTCAGCTTTAAGGGTAACATTTTTGTTTGGTGCTGGCACTGGCTTTTTTATTTTACCAGCAAGGGTGCTGACATTTTCGAGCTCATATGCTGCATTTTTAATATATCAAAAACAGAAACAGAGAAGGGCTATTTCTTCTTCTTCTTTGTACTGACATTTACAGCCTACCTATAAGGAATTGAAACAGCCTGCTCTGTGGCTTGCGTGGCTTCGATGGCCGGATTTACAGCCTACCTATAAGGAATTGAAACAATGTAGTCTCTCTCATTAGCCCACAGGCTAGAATAATTTACAGCCTACCTATAAGGAATTAAACCAAGTAAAACCTAGTCAATAAAGATTCTATGTCAATCGTAGATCAGATGCCGTAGGTTGATAGAGCAAACACGAGGTCGTGAAAAAATTTGTATTTTATAGACTTTGACGATATGATAACATATGTTTGACAGCTTGAATAAACACCGAGAAAACTGAATCGGAGGCATTATATGAATGTTGAGCAGATTAAAGAAAAGATTGAAGAATACCTCAAAGCTGTTTTGAGACTTAAAGAGGCTTTGGACGAGGATATATCAAATCCGCTGATTTTCGATGGAGTGATTCAACGTTTCGAATTTACATATGAATTGACGTGGAAACTTATTAAGGCATATCTTGAATTTGAGGGAATAGCATCAGTTAATACGCCGCGATCAGCCTTTAAGGAAGCATTTGCGGCAGGACTGATAATAGACGGTGATATTTGGATTGACATGATTGTGGATCGTAATCTTACTGTTCATACATATAACGAGCAAATGGCGAGGGATATCTATTATATGGTAAAAAACAAATATTACAGTTCTTTAGCAGCTTTTGCGGACAAAATGGCAGGAATGTTCAAATGAATACCGGATTGCCTGAAAGCGTTTTATGTTCAATAATTAATAGATTAAAAAATAAAGAGAATGTAGTAAGAGCGGTTATTTTTGGTTCTAGGGCACGGTCTGACTTCAAGTATAATTCTGATATTGATTTAGCTGTTTACTGCAACGGTAAACTATCGTCTGAATTAAGGCATGAGCTGGATGAAGCAGCCGGAATATACAGGATTGATGTGGTGGATATGAATAGTTCTTTGGATGAAAAATTGCGCAAAAGAATAGAACAGCAGGGAATAGAGATTTATTGCGCTAACAAAGAGGTAAGAAAATCATAGCCGTTAAAATTCTTGTATAAAGCATTTCAGCTTTGTGTTAAATATTTCGCAATCACTAGAACCGTCCCCATTATTGTATTAAGAATTTGGTTCAACAATGTCCTGAGCCTCAAGATAAGGATATTCCTTGATGATTGTTTCCTTGTAGTATTAATAATGGATTGTGTTATAATAAAATAAAAACAATCGGGAAGGTGTTTGAAAATGAAAACATATAATTTTACGGTTCTTATTGAAGAGGATAAAGAATCAGGAGGTTATACCGCGGTTGTTCCTGCGCTGAAGAGCTGCTATACAGAGGGGGAAACAATTGAGGAATTAATGAGAAATATAAAGGAAGCTATCGAATTGTGCTTGGAAGAAGAAAAAGACTTACCTGAGGGGAATTTTTCAAAGCATCTTGTTAATGCACAACAGGTTGAGTTGATAATATGAGTAGAATGACATTAATTTCAGCTAAAAAGATGATACAGCTAATTAAAGCTTTAGGATTTGAAGAATGCAGACAAAAAGGCAGTCATATTTTATTTAAGCACAAAGATGGGAGATCTGTGTTAATACCCTTTCACGGGAATAAGGATTTAAAAAGAGGAACAATGATTTCTATATTAAAGGATATTGAAATTACAGCTGCTGAATATGAAGAGTTGAGAAAAAAGCTGTAGATTGCAGGGGTAAACATAGTAAGTGTAATTCCAGCATACGACAGAAATTCACCTCACATATTACAAATTTTGTGATTGATATATAATACGTCGGTTGTCAGTCGGAAGGATTTAAAAGCAAGAAGTTGAATGTAAGCAATCTGACAACTTTCGTTTTAGTTGTGAATTTCAATCAGGAAAAAACATAGAATCGATATAAAAGTCGCTGAAGCTCTTATCTGAGGACAGTTCGACATACTTCATCTTCTCTTTGATTTTTTCAATATCTAAGAGCGCCTGGGCAGAGAGTAAGCTCATCTGGGCACCCATTCCTGCGGCATTGCCTATCGGTTCAATTCTACTTTTAAGTTCCGCAGGTAATAATCCTATATTAAGTGCGCTTTTCGGGTTTATTAAACTGCCAAAACCTCCCGCTAAATAAACTTTGGATACATTATCAACGTTTATTCCTGCTCTGGCTATAAGCACCTGAATCCCCGCCGCAATCGCAGCTTTGGCATTTTGAAGCTCGCGCACATCTTTTTGGGTTATTACTATATCTTCATTATAATGCGTTTCTTCGGCATAAACAACTATAAATGCCGGCTGGTTATCTATTGTTGTAAGTCTGTTTATAGGTGACAGGGGGACGGGGTTAGTGTCACACCCGTGTGACACTAACCCCGTCCCCCTGTCACACGTCCCCTGAAAACTGACGACTGATGCCTGACAACTGACGTCAATACTACCGCGCATTCTTCCTGTTTCGTCTATTATACCGATCCTTAGAAGCTCAGATATTATGTCGACTAAACCTGTCCCGCATATACCGATAGCCTTTTGATCGTTTATAGTAGTATAACTAATGGTTCCATCTATCACATATCGATCTATAGCGCCGCTTACCCCGCCAATTCCGCATCGGATATTTGCGGCTTCAAAAGCGGGTCCTGCCGCGGTTGAGCAAGCTAGTAGCCATTCATTGTTTCCTAAGACGATTTCTCCGTTTGTTCCAAAATCAATCAATAAAGAAATTGATTTTAACTCATCCATTCCGCTGGCAATAACCGCGCAAAGCGTATCCGCTCCGACATAAGCTGATACGGATGGCAAAATAAGAGCGATGCCGTTTGTATTTATATTTATTCCGATATCTTTTGCGCTGATTTTTATTTTATCGTCCATTGCGGGTATAAATGGCGCTAAGGCCAGATTTTTAGCGCAAATAGCGAGTAAAAAATGCATCATGGCAGTGTTCCCCGTAAAAACGATCTTGTAGATATCATTACTCTTAATTCCGGCAGTATCGGTCATTATGGATATACCTTCGTTTATAGCGGAAATTATCAGAGAGTGCAGCCCAAAAAGACCCAACGCTTCATCCATAGTGTGCTTAATTCTTGATATCACATCAGCGCCGAATTTCTTTTGGGGATTTAGAAATGAATATGTTGCGACGCGTTCTCCTGTGTTGAGATCCAATAGATAAGCCGCTATAGTAGTTGTTCCTATGTCTGCCGCAATGCCAAAAAGGCGCTTTGTGGTATCACCCGACTCCACACCGATAACAGCCGAAGCATCAGTTATCACAGTTACGCTAAACTCATTACTTCGCAAAATATCGGGTAGCTGTCTTAAAACTGATAAAGAAAGCGGCTTAGAACTTGCGGATAATTCATCTTTAAGCCTTTTTGCATCGGATCGTTGATCGTTTAGGCAAGGTTTTGAAAGCTCTATATGCTGTTTGAAAATATCCGGAGAGAGCTTCATGTCTTTTTGTTTGCCTAAGGCAACAATTTTTGCCTGAAAAATGTCGGTGTCTAAATTCACATCGACATCAGATTCAATTGAAACCATACAAGCAAGCCTTTCCCCGCTATGAATTGCTTTAATTCCTAAAAATTTAATCTCCTCGGCAGTCGGTTGACTGATACGCTTTCCGTTCAAACGCACTTTGCATTTGCCGCATGTTCCCTGTCCGTTGCAAAATGAATCTATCCCATGGTTGTTAATCTTTAAAAGCTCCATAAGATTGGTATCTTTGGCTGCTTTGTATTCAAATTTCTGCGAATCCTTAAATACATTTACCGTGTATTCCACAAGAGTGGCCTCCTTGTATATATGTTAAATATTTCGCAATCACGAGAACCGTCCCCATGATTATTCGTATCGTAAAATCGATTCATCAAAACTTTGAGCTATTTGCTTACCGGGAGGAACGACAAGTACTTCTTGTTCGTCAAACTGCGCATTAAGCAATTTCTCCATAAGCTGCATTTTGCCTTTATACTCTGTATAGCTCCAGTCAAAGTATGCTGCGCTTGACTTTGTAAATTCCTGATAATATTCCATATTGGCAAGACAATCCCAACGGATGAATGCCGCGTTTTTATAGTCCTTCATCCAGCCCTGTTCGGTTTCCAAAAGATACTGCGCATTATCTTCACCGTACTTTTCTAGGTATTCATTATAAAGTACCGAATATTTCTGCTCACTAGGCTGAAAGGATCGCTCGATCCATCCCGATGAAAACCAATAGGTGCCGGGATTTGCGTCAAAATATTCTTTATACTTTTCTTTTGAGCCCAATAAAAGCGTTATACAATCATGGGCGCGAGGAACGACAAGAGGAATCTTGCCGCTTTTTAATCCTGTAATTCCATTGCTGCAAAGACCATATGCAAGGATTATAAAATCATAATGGGGGGCTGTTGAGTGATAATTATACTGAAATTCCTCGTTAGCCTTATCTATTTCCTGCTGTAGAAAGGTTCTTAATTTATCGGGGGTTGAATGAAGTCCCTGGTGTATGAAACTTACATCTACATAACAACGGGATTGGCTGCTTAAAAATGATATTTCCCTGTTAAGTACATCGCAGGCTATTACTTTAAGCCTTATGAGGGGTTTGTTTTCCATAGGAATAATTCTCCTGAGTCTTATTTAGGTTTAGCGTTTCCGATTCAGAATTCTGACTATTATTATAGCAACATTTATAATGCTATCCTATTGTAATTTCATGACTTTTATATAAATTTACAGCGAAGTTTACAAAAGAAACAAAAAAATACAACAAAGACGGCAATTTTACAATAACTTTTTCGCGGTTGGCAATAGAATTGATTTTACTGCAGTAAGTGATTATGCAGCACGATCAATTTTATATCGCAAAAGATAAGGAGTTGGAATTATGCCCGTAAGAGATTTCACAAAATTAGCTTATACGACGCTTGGGGATTTTGTTTATGGCACCGCCAAATCGCCGGTTAAGTGCAAAAACGGCATGGTAATAGGAGGAGGAGAAATCTATCCCGAAGTAAACTTCACTTTACCGCCGATGACCATAACGAAGGAAAGTATGCCTGAAGTATTAAAAGAGTATGCTTCGATGATAGAGGATGTGCTAAAGAGGGCGAAGGAGCTTTATGTCCCAGGACTGGTTATAGAGATTGAGCTTTTACCGCCTATGACGTTTAATCCGCAGTGGGGGATCGATGTGACAAAAGTGGTGCGGGGCACTATGTTTGACTACGAGCAGAAATACGGATTAAAAAGCGTTATGCGTATTACGCCAAACGATATCAGGGAAGGCAAAGATGTGGTGGACATGTGGAGCGGTTTCCACTGGGATAAAATGCTTGAGACTTTTGAAGGGTGCGCCAATGCGGGAGCCGACTTATTGGCCATTGAGTCCGTAGGCGGAAAACAGATTCATGATGAAGCCATTATGTATTGCGAGATTAACAAATCATTGTATGCATTAGGTGTGCCGGGAATTGAGGATATGCACAAATTATGGAAGGAAATTGTAAAAATCGCTGATAAGACTGGAACAATTGCCGCCGGTGACACAGCTTGCGGATTTGGCAACACGGCTATGGTTTTGGCTGATCGCGGTTATGTGCCGAAAGTTTTTGCGGCGGTTGTAAGAGTAATGACTGCTGTGCGTAGCCTTGTAGCTTTCGAGCAAGGCGCTGTCGGACCTCATAAAGATTGCGGATATGAAGGAGTATATATTAAAGCTATAACGGGCTGTCCTATCTCAATGGAAGGGAAGAGCAGCGCATGCGCTCATCTTAGTCCTGTTGGGAATATAGCGGCATCAGTTGCGGATCTTTGGAGCAATGAATCCGTTCAAAATGTCAAACTATTAGGAGGCATGGCTCCGACCGTGTCTTTGGAACAGCTTGCATATGATTGCCGCCTTATGAACAAGGCCTCTGAAAAAGGTATGGACAAGGCGCTTTTGTTGAGAGATCTGCTGGCGGATTCTGACAGTTCATTGGATCCTCAGGCATATGTGCTAAGACCTGACGTAGTGTTGCGCATTTCGGAAGCGATAATTAAAGAAGAAGGAAGCTATAATCGCATGAAAAAAGCGGCAACCGAAGCAATAGAAGAACTAAGAAAGGCATATGACGCAGGAAGTGTCAGGATTTTAGATAAGGAATTAAAGTGGCTTGACACTATGAGCGATCAATTAGAATCGTCCTCTTGACTCTCGGTATCTGCCGGGTGTCACATCGGTTGCTTTTTTGAACACTTTGGTAAAATAGCTCTGATCCTCGAATCCTGCAAGGTTTGAGATTTCGGCTAGTGGGATTGATGAATCAAGCAAGAGTTCTTTTGCGGCTTTGATTCTCATGTTGTTAACGTAGGATACGAAAGTCGACCTGATTTCAGCGTTGAATATCTTACTGAAGTATGAAGGATTAAGGTAAACGTGTCCGGCAACCTCTTCTAAAGTTATCCTTTTCATATAATTGCGCTTAATGTAGACAATGGCTTTAAATATTGTATCTTTATGGCGGATATCGGCAAGATTGAAGACGCAGTCAGTAAATCTTGCCATTATTTTTGATAACCAGACGGTTAATTCCTCGACCTTCCTAAAATTATTAATTTCAGACAGATAATTGAAATTCAGGCCGAAGATTTCTTCCGAATCAGCGCCTCCCTCAAGAGCGGCTCGTGAGAGCAATACCACAAGCTCAAGAGTCCTTGCTTTTATGATTTCAAAATCCTTACCGCTTGAAAAAAACACGTATCCCAGCAATTCATTGAGTATTTTCTGTGATGCCTGCTTATCTCCGATTGATATTTTTGACATAAGATCTTTCTCTTTTTGAAAAGGATATTCACTCTTACTCTCATCGGTCAAAAGTTTTATTTTGTGAATCGATTCGGATATCTTTGCCTGGATTTCATGGAATTTTCTCTGGGAATAATTTCTATCAGTTTTTCCGCAGGAAATGGAGGATGCAACGATACAAAGAAGCTCAGATAAGCTGTTAACAACTTCAGGCTCGGTTACCGTAACCGTTTTTACATATTCGGTCAGAGCTTTTATGCGCTCTTCGCCAATATCGACTTGCCTGATCAAATCGTCAAGCAGAAATTCCTCAGCTGCCATCATCAAAACCGGACCGCCTACCAATGCCGCCTGCATAGAGTTATTAACCGTTATCGGAGATGCCCAATAGACCAATCCTATCGGACAAAAATAGACGTACTTGCCGCCGAATCTCTCAGCTTGGTAGCTGCCGTAAAGATGAGCTCCTCCGCAGACATCCCTGCACGATTTGCATAGTTGACCGCTTGAGTTGGAAGCGTAAATAGGATCACCTTTTGAATCCATTATGAAGCAGTCAATCTTGGTTGAAAGGCTGTAAGCGTTGACGCTTTTTACCGCATCTTCAAAATCGAAACTAAAATCATCTCTTTTTAAAATCATTTATCCCACCGTTCCAGTGTGCCAACGAGACGTTGGCGTTCGGAATTAATTTTAAACAGATTATAGTCTTTATTAAGCTGCAATTCAATGAAAGCTTTATACCAATTTAAGATTAGCATATACACCGGTTAGTTAATTTAATTCTGCAAATGGAAAATACAACTGAAAACAGCTACCTTTACCAACTGTGCTGGTTACATCAACCCGACCTCCCATAGCCTCTGTCAGCTCTTTCACAATCGATAGCCCGATTCCTGAGCCACCGGTTGCCCGTGTTCTTGAGGGGTCAACACGATAAAACCGCTCAAAAATATTCGGCAGATGACCTTCCTCTATGCCGATTCCCGTGTCCTCAATAATAATCAGAGCATGCCTGTTGTTTTCACTAAGTGCTATTCTAACGTAACCGCCCTCGGGAGTATACTTGGCTGCATTGCTTAAAAGATTGTCAATTATGCGGACAATTAACCGTTCATCCGCACGGATCGTAATTTCTGATTTAGGTAGATCTATTTTCAGTTCAATGTTTTTTTGTGCAAGAAGCGGACGATAGTGTTCCGCTTCACGGGCTATAAACGTATTGAGTATTAACTGAGCTGATTGAACGTTCTTTGCATCAAATTCAGTATTTGTTAATTCCTGAAAATTAGTTACCAACCGGCCTAAACGACGTGATTCTTCAAGAGCTGCCTGCAAATGTTCTTTATCCGTCGGCAGGACACCATCCAGAAATGCTTCCAAATAACTTTGGGTAGTAGTCAGCGGGGTGCGTAGTTCATGAGAAATGTCTTCCATATATTTCCTGCGAAAGGCACTTTGCTCTTCAAGGCGTGTTGCCATGCTATTCATGGTGGTGCCAAGTACCGCCAGTTCATCATCACCGCTTATGAGGACACGAGATTTAAACGAATCATGCCCCCAGTTTTCTGCGGCTGCCATTAACACTGTCAACCGCTTTGTTAAGCGCTTTGAAAGCATGCTGCCAACAAAGGCGGCGGCAATAATTGCTGCCAGTCCTGTTATAATGGCGCTTAGTTGAACAGTACGGCGAAAAACCAAAGCATCTGTTGTCCAGATTCCCTGTTGTCCTAAATGTGAAATTTCTACTGTCCCGACACGCTGCCCCAATACATACAAAGGATATTCGGAAGCAGTGCTGCGAGTATTAAGCATATTCCTCCGGCGCCTCCCGTGCATCCCATGCATCATCTCCGGCAGAGAATCTGTAATCAGATGACCATTCGGATCAAACACCCTGATTTGTGTATTTGTTGTAGATCCAACATGCATTGTGGAGATACGTATATTATGCCAAGAGGTACTTTCACTGTACAAATCTGTCAATGTATCTACTATCAGACGATTCTGTTCCTCCTGCGCGCTGTCAAGAAACTGGCCAAAATTCCAGAATAAAGCTAAATTAACCAATAAAACATAAAACAAGATACTGCCGACAACTAAGATAATCATGGGCAGCGTGATTTTTTTCGAGAGATTATATTTCATTGTGCTCACCCTCAAATTTATAGCCGACTCCGTAAACCGTACGGATAAAACAAGGTTCTTCGGGGATGGGTTCCAGCTTCTGACGCAGGTTTTTAATGTGGCTGTCAATTGTCCTATCATACCCGGTTGCCAAATAGCCTTGGGCGATCTCCAGTAGCTCACCGCGGCTAAAGACTCGGCCGGCATTTTTAGCCATAGCTGTCAACAGTTTAAATTCAGTCGCTGTCAGTTCAACCTGCTTTGACTTATACGTAACCTCGTGGCGCAAGGTATCTATTACTAAATCACCGTCTGCATACACCAAAACATCCGCAAGGATACTGCCGGAAACAGGTTTTACCCTCCTGAGCACCGCTAAAACTCGTGCAACCAATTCGCCGGGACTAAAAGGTTTCACCATGTAGTCGTCCGCACCCAGACCTAACCCTCTGATACGGTTTTCTTCAGCTCCTTTGGCAGTCAGCATGATGATTGGGATTTGAGCGCCTGCACGGCGCAGCCTTTTAGTAACCTCTTCACCGCTAATTTTGGGCAGCATTAAATCCAGTACAATAAGACTAAAATCACCGTTTTGTGCTTGCTGCATCGCCTGTTCACCATCGAACGCCGTTACAACAGTAAAGCCTTCTTTTTCTAAATACGCTCGAATAACATGGGTAATTTTCACTTCATCATCGACCACTAAAATTCGTTCCACCAAACTCACCTTCGCTTTTAGGATTAAGCCAGAACTTTAAAACTTCTCGATATTTCAGCCGATTATAACTGGGACTAAAAACACCAGTATATAAATAGTTTATAACAAAGAGAAAGCTGGTACAAGTCCAGCTTTCTCTTTGTTATGCTGCGGATCTTTGCAGGGGTGTGTGGTTGTTTTCTAATAATTTGGGCATCTTCCCCAACCACCGCCTCGTCGTCCGAAACCACCGCGTCCGCCGCCACGACCGAATAAATAGACACCGTCATTCATCCGCTCCTGACGCAACTCCCAGTTTTCTGCCATCTGTTCTTTGATGTTTGCAGCATCTTCAGGGGTGATCAAACCTGCTTCAACTTGTTCATTAACAATTTCTTGGCGAAGTTGATACTCCTGTTCGTAGAGATCTCTTAATGCCGCTTTTTGTCCATCCGTTAATGCGAGAGCTACGGGTACTGCAAGCGCAAGTATGATCACTGCTACGATTGCGAACATAAAACCTTTTTTCATCTATAAAACTCCTTCCCTATTTAAGTACAACTCTAGCATATACATTTTTTTTGCAGAAGTTATGGAGAGATTGTAGAGATGTTATGGAGATACTCATCCTCGATACCTGCGTTAATTTAGCGCAATAAGTTGCAATTCAATAGACAAAGCCTGACTGTTAGACGTATAATTGTGCGAGTGTGATATTGCTGCATTCGTTGTTTTGCAGCAATATCACTTATTGTAGTATAATCATATATGTGGTAGGCGAATTTTGTCGCATAAAACTGACGCATCCTGAAGGAGAGATTTATTTTGCTAAGACATAAAGCACTGCAGGACAAGAAATATTTCGCGCTCGATTTGGACGGGACATTCTATCTTAGCGAAAAGCTGCTGGAAGGCTCGCTTGATTTTATAACAAGCTTGGAGGAATTAGGATGTGAGTATGTTTTTTTTACCAACAATTCATCCAAAAGCGCATCGGACTACATAGTAAAACTCCGCAATCTCGGCTTAGATGTCGGACGCAAAAAAATAATAACTTCAGGTATGGTGACTGTTAAGTATATAAAAGATACATTTTCTGAACCCAAAGTTTTTCTTTTGGGAACACCGGCACTTGAGAAGGAGTTTACCGATGGCGGAATAAGGCTTGTTGATGACAATCCCGATATAGTCGTCGCAGGATTTGACACGACCGTAACTTACGATAAATTATCCAAAGCATGTGCGTTTATTAGGGAGGGGAGCGTTTTCTTAGCCACCCATCCGGATTTTAACTGCCCTACCGAATCAGGATTTATTCCCGATTGCGGTGCGATCTGCGCATTTATAACCGCATCTACGGGCAAAATACCAAAAAGTTTAGGTAAGCCTTACAAGGAAACTCTCGATTATCTTTTGGCACATTTTAACTGCAATAAATATAAAATGGTCTTTATAGGAGATCGTTTGTATACCGACATAGCGATAGGGGTAAACCATAATGTAACCAGCGTACTTGTGCTCACGGGAGAAACAAAGCTAAATGATCTTAAGGAATCAAAGATAAAGCCTGACATCGTTGTTAACCGGCTTTATGATCTTATTGAACACATTAGAGACGTACCGCGAGACACTTGCCCACAAAGCAGCGGTGTATTTCGTGACATTGATATCGGGGAGAACTAAAGTAATGCTTCATTCTTTTTCAAGAACACAGATGCTCTTAGGAGAAGCAGGCCTTGGGAGGCTTAAAAGCAGCAAAGTGGCGATTTTTGGGATAGGCGGGGTAGGAAGTTTTGCAGTTGAAGGGCTGGCCAGATCCGGTGTAGGGAATTTCGTGCTGGTTGATGACGATACTATTTGTCTTACCAATATAAACAGGCAAATACATGCTCTTAAATCTACCGTCGGCAAATCCAAGGTTGAAATTATGAAAGACAGGATACTTGAAATAAATCCGGATGCGGAAGTTGAAACGCATATGGAGCTTTATAACGCAAAGAGCGCAGACAGGCTTTTGTCGGCGTCATACAGCTATGTGATAGACGCCATAGACATGGTGACGGCTAAAATCGATTTGATAGTAAGATGTAAAGCACAAAGCATACCCATAATAAGTTGTATGGGCACCGGCAACAAATTAAACCCACTTATGCTTGAAGTAACCGACATCCATAAGACTTCCATGTGTCCGCTCGCAAAGGTCATGAGAACTCAGCTGAGCAAAAGGGGAATTAAGGATCTTTTGGTGGTCTATTCGAAAGAGGTGCCTGTTATACCCGAAGTCTCGCCTGAAACAGACTGCAAAGCCGGATGTATTTGCGTAAACAAAGACAGAACCTGTGTGGTCAGACATCAGGTGCCGGGAAGTGTGTCATTTGTGCCCTCGGTTGCGGGGCTTATTATAGCGGCGGAAGTTGTGAAACGTCTCGCAAGTGCGGTGACTGACGGATCAATACAAAAAGGACCGCTTAGTTTTTAGCGGCCCTTTATGTAAGGGGTTTGGGGGTTTGGGTAACTTACATTAGTATTATAACCACCAATCGAGGAATTAAACATACAAATAAAAAAATTTTTTAAATTTTTTTAAAAATGGGAAGGATTTTTCGAGTGGATATAGAAATAGAATGTGGGGCAATTTGGCGAATATTTGTCAATGTTTGCAAAGCAACGTCATACATTGGCGAATGAAACAGAATTTGTTTTTCTGCCGCTTCTAAAGGTCTTATAGTAAATGGTATAAAGCGGCGGAAATCAAATAAATTTTGTGACCGCAAGAAAAAAATGCGGCACAGTATTGGCAGGAGGGTGTTACTTCATGGAATCAGTCATAGCGGGTATAGGCGGTCTGCTGGCTCTTGCTTACGCAGGGCTTCTGACCAACAGCGTGCTCAAGCAAAGTCCGGGTACGCAGCTGATGGCGGACATATCCAAAAGCATTCAGGAAGGCGCTGCGGCCTTTTTGAAAAGGGAATTCAAGTATCTTTCAATAACCACGGTGGTTATAGCAGTCCTGGTGGCGATATTTTTAAGCCCCGCAGGATCAATTACCTACATTGTCGGCAGTATAACTTCATTTGTTGCCGCTTGGGTAGGGATGACTGTATCGACGCGCGCCAACGCAAGATGCACCAATCTTGCGCAAAAAAGCTTCAAAGACGCTTTTAAGGTCGGTTTTTCAAGCGGTGCGGTAATGGGAATGTGCGTTGTGGGCACCGGCATATTGGGAGTATCCATCATATATGCTTTGACTCGCGATGTGCATTTGCTTGTTTACTATGCGTTCGGTTCTTCGCTTACAGCATTGTTTCTTAGAGTCGGCGGTGGTATATTTACAAAAAGCGCCGACGTGGGAGGAGATCTTGTTGGTAAAGTTGAAGCGGGCATACCGGAGGACGATCCGAGAAACCCAGCGGTTATCGCTGATGCGGTAGGCGACAACGTAGGTGACGTAGCGGGCATGGGCTCTGATCTTTTCGAGTCATATGTCAGCGCTTTGATAGCGGCTATGTTTTTAGGTTATTACTACAAGAATAACCCCGCATACGCTTCGCTCATGCTTCTTTTAGGTGCGGCAGGAATTGTCTGCGCTATAATAGGCGCTCTTCTTGTAAGAGTCAGCCGGGGCGAGCAGGAATCATTTGAGGAACAGACAAAAAATGTAAGAAGCGCTATGAGCAGAGGTATTAATATTGCAAACATCGCCATGGTCGTAGCTACATTTTTTATTGTCAGGTATGCAGTCGGCGACATGAATGTTTTTTATGCTATGATGGCAGGTATGGTTTCGGGACTTATAATAGGGTGGGTTACTCAGTATTACACATCCGACACTTACTCGCCTGTTAGAAGCATAGCAAAGAGCAGCGAAACAGGCACATCCACACTTATAATCGAAGGCTTTGCGCAGGGGATGCTAAGTACGGTTATTCCCACTGCCCTCGTTGCTGTAGCAATAGTACTCGCTTATCATTGGGGAGGTCTTTTCGGCATAGCGGTAGCCGGATTCGGTATGCTTAGCGTTTTAGGCGTAAACCTTGCATGCGACTGCTACGGGCCAATAGTTGACAACGCAGCGGGAGTAGCCGAGATGGCAGGATTGCCTCACGAAGTAAGAGGACGCTGTGACGCTTTAGATTCGGTAGGTAATTCAACAGCTGCTATCGGCAAAGGTTTTGCGGTAGGTTCAGCGGCTCTTTCATCGCTTGCATGGCTCGCAACTTACACTCAGGCGGCAGAGCTTACTGTTATCGATATGACGAAGCCGGATGTTATAGCAGGACTTTTGATTGGCGGACTCGTGGTGTTCCTCTTTATAGCCTTAACCGTTAAAGCCGTAGGGCGCGGCGCATATAAAGTGGTAACCGAAGTGCGCAGACAATGGAAAGAGATACCGGGGCTAAGAGAAGGCAAAGCAAAGCCTGATTACGCAAAATGCGTTGATATAACAACTCAGGCAGCTTTAAAAGAGATGATTATACCCGGAGTATTATCAGTTGTAACTCCGGTATTGGTCGGAATTTTCTTAGGGCGCGAGGCGCTTGGCGCAGTGCTGGTTTCTTCACTGGTAGTAGGGCTTTTGATGGCTCTTTTCATGTCAAACTCAGGCGGAGCTTGGGATAACGCGAAAAAGTACATCGAATCAGGCAAACACGGCGGTAAGGGTTCAGATGCGCATAAAGCCGCAGTTGTTGGCGATACGGTGGGAGATCCTTTCAAGGATACATCCGGACCTTCGCTCAACATACTGATCAAAATACTCGGTAAGGTCGCAATGATATTAGCACCGCTTCTTCTGACTCTGGTATAAGGGGAAGGTTTATGGCTTCCTAGCGTGACAAGGGGACGGGGTTAGTGACACATGTGTCACTAACCCCGTCCCCTTGTCACGCCCTTCATTTTTGGTAACATAATATGAGCCTCGTAATATACTATAGTAGGATATATTGGAATATACAAATAAGGCTATCCGGGCTGTTTGCAGACTAAAGACAATAAAGGCATGGAGGAGACGATATGCTCAATCATAAAGTGAAATCATACGGAATATTGTATCCCTCACTCAAAAGCTGGGACCCTTGCGATGAATCGGATTGCGAGGAGGAGGAAGAACAAAACTGTAAGGGAGATTTGATATCTTGTCCTAAACCCGGCAAAGATAGCGGTTTTTGTCAGCATGCACGCGAGATCGTGTTTAAGTTGGTTATTTATAACACATGCGGAAACAACAATGAGGTAACTGTGTCCCCTCCTAAAATAACAACCTCTGTCGGCTGTGTTGACGATATCGGGGAGGGGTTTGTCATTAGTTTAGCTGATGCTATAAAGGATTTGATGAGCAATTGTGCAGGGAGAATAGAAAAGATTACTGTTCCTGTATATGTTATAAATGTCAACAATGTGCTGACAAGCGGAAGTAAAAACGAGATATGTATCGAATAGCTTGTCTGCCCTTTCCTACATACCAGAAGGAAGGGGGTAAACAAAGTGAACGAACGCTGCTATTGTGACAAGGATAAGGATAAAGACAAAAAAGATAAAGTCAATCAATCTGCCGATCTCCACAATTTCGTATATGCTCTGCTCGCATTTGTACTAAACACGGTGAATCAGCAGAAAGGGCAAAATATCGTATTAACAAGCGGTAACAACAACGAGATTCAAATCCCGAATGAAGAGGGAAAAGGAAGCAACATCCAGGTATGATTCAACGGCGGGGTTGCCGGATTTAAGGACCGGTAGCCTCGCTGCTTTTTTTTGCAGTTTATGTGCTTGCTCGCCGCTATGACAGGACAAATGCTTAATTATTCCAGTATTGCAAGAGATATAGGAAAATCCGTAGATACGGTGAAAAGCTGGGTATCCGTATTAAGAACATCGGGAATTGTTTTTCTTCTCCAACCATACTATAATAACTTTAACAAACGCATCGTCAAAACGCCGAAGATATACTTTTTAGATACAGAACTCGCAAGTTATCTTACAGGCTGGTATACCTCGGAACAGCTGCAATCACAAAAAAACTTATGGCGAAAAACTTGTCTGCCATCAAAAACTAATTTTGAAGCAAGTCACTATGGGTTCCTGTGCGTGATAAGACGAGAATCAGATTGTTAACATCGATTCGATAAATTAACAGCCAGTCAGGCTGAACGTGGCATTCACGGTGTCCAGACCATTTTCCGGTCAAATCGTGGTCACGGAATTTAGGAGCCAGTTCTTCACAGTCAGCAAGTTTGCGGATGCACTCATCAAGCAATGTGATGTCTAAATTGCGCTTCATTGCCAGCTTGTAGTCCTTTTTGAACCGGGTCGTCCAGACAATCTCTCTACTCATGCTTTAAGGTCTCTTAATGCTTCTTCAACGTCTGAGTAGCGTTTAACGGCAGGGTCATTTGTGATTCGTTCCGCTTCAAGCATAGCAGCAACTGTTTCAGCGTTCGGTGTGTTGATAGTTATACTGAAAGGGATAGAGCCTTCGCGCACCGCTTGCCGAATGAAGATGTTGAATGCAGTAGTCATATTGAGACCGAGTTCGGCAAAAAGCCTGTCTGCCTGATTCTTTATATCCGTATCAATACGGAAACTAACGTTAGATGTGTTGTTAGCCATTATAATCACTCCTTTAAATTCGATTTGAGTTTAGCATAGAAATCTGCATTTGTCAAGCCGTTGAAACGCAATAGGCGTTTAAATAGCCGTTTATTTTACTTGAGAGTTAAAAATTCTTACTAGAACTTACATATATGATATGTTTGATGCAAGAGCTTGTCCGTGATAGATTAAGTTTATTAACAAATAACAAACCGGGAGCCAATGTCAATTGTTAAGCTTACAGATGAAAATTTACAATAATTCGGTATTCCGGAAAATTTGCCTTTACAACTGATCTCATATAATTTATAGTTAGAATCGAAAATAGCCGAAAACAAGGGTGAGACACGTGTACATTAAAAGGCATATCGAAGATACAATTAACAGGGTATCTAATATGTATTCTGCGTTGATCGTAACCGGTCCAAGACAAGTAGGAAAAACTACGGTACTAAAACATATTTGTAAGGATATTCAATACATAACCCTTGATGATCCAGGGGTTATGCAGTATGCAAAAAAGGAGAACGGATTGTTCTTTAAGACATATGTTCCGTCGGTTGTTTTAGATGAAGTTCAATATTCGCCGGAATTGTTCCTGTATATAAAGATGATTGCAGATGAAACGAAAAGAAAAAGACTGTTTTTTATGACTGGTTCCCAAGCATTCCATCTTATGAAAAATGTTACCGAATCCTTAGCGGGAAGAATAGGCATTCTTCAAATGCTGGGCATGTCTTTAAGGGAAATCTCAGGCAGAGAGGACAGTGCACCATTTATACCGACCTCTGACTATATAGTAAATACTGAAAGAGGAATTAAAGTCCTTTCATATCATGATGTTTGGGAAATCATACATAAAGGTTCAATGCCCAGGCTGTACCATGAAGATGTTGATGAATACTTCTGGCGGCAATTCTATGGAGACTATGTAAGAACATATATAGAAAGAGATGTCTCTGCCTTAACTCAAGTAGCGGATCACACCGCTTTTTTACAGTTTATGCGCTTGCTCGCCGCTATGACAGGACAAATGATTAATTATTCCAGTATTGCAAGGGATATAGGCAAATCCGTAGATACGGTGAAAAGCTGGGTATCCGTATTAAGGACATCAGGAATTGTCTTTCTGCTGCAACCATACTATAATAACTTTAACAAACGCATCGTCAAAACGCCGAAGATATATTTTTTAGATACAGGACTCGCAAGTTATCTTACAGGCTGGTATACCTCGGAACAGCTGCAGTTTGGCGCAATGAGCGGTGCTATATTTGAAACCTTTGTCGTATCCGAGATAATCAAGGGATATTATAACCGAGGCTATGACGATCTTGTGTTTAGCTATTACCGGGATAAAGATAAAAACGAAATCGATCTGATTATTGAAAGTAACGGCGTTTTACACCCAATTGAAATTAAGAAAACAGCAAATCCGGGTAAAGAGGATATAAAAGCCTTCGCTAAGCTTGAGGACAATGAGCAAAAGCCTGTCGGAGAAGGCGGAATTATCTGCATGGCGGATGGGGTAAGGTATTTAACGCACAAGAACAGAGTTATCCCGGTTAGGTATGTATAAGGGACAATAATAAGAATCAGATGTCAGGATAAAATGGATTTGGTTGAGTCGCTTGCGGCAAAAGAAATATAGGAGGAGCGTTATGCAGAGTCCGGATATAAAAGATGCGATGATTCTTAAAGATTATAATATACATTTGGTTTTCACAAATGGTGAGAAGAAAGTTTTTGACTTGCGTCCTTACCTTAAATATCAGATTTTTAGACCGCTAAATGATGAAACTGAGCTGCAGTCATTTAAAATAATCGATGGTACATTAGAATGGTCATGCGGTGCAGATTTAAGCACTGATACATTCTACTTGCAAAGCAAGCCATTCCAGAGTGACGCAGTTATTTGAGCATAGATATGAAACCACAAATAGTCAATATTATAAACTTCATACGCGGTGTGGAACCTCGTGAATCAATCGATTTAATCGAACCTGTGCAAGAGCAGCTTAAGCTCGTCAAAAACCATGGACTTGCAGCTACTTTCCTGATGCAGTATGACGCTTTGATAAATTCCGATTTTGTGAACCTATTGTCCGGGTATTCCCAAGATATTGAAATCGGTGGGTGGTTGGAGATTGTTCAACCGTTGTGCGAAACGGCTGGTATAAAATGGAGAGGACGACCCGGCTTTAGTTGGGATTGGCACGCGAATGTGGGTTTTACCGTGGGATACACGAAGGATGAAAGAATAGCATTAGCGGATGTCTTTATGAAAGAATTCAAAAATGTATGGGGATATTACCCTGATTCGGTTGGTTCATGGGTGATCGATGCTTACACCCTTGCATATCTTTCTGAACGATACGGTATTGTCGCATCATGCAATTGCAAAGATCAATGGGGGACGGATGGATATACCCTCTGGGGCGGGTATTACAGCCAAGCATATTATCCCTCAAAGTACAATGTATTTTGTCCGGCGCAGACTATTGAGAAACAGATACCTCCTGAACTCCCGTTAAAATTTATAACTACGTTTGAATTCAGACACATATAGCCTAAAAAAACGCATGAAATCAGCAAAATTTCATATTTTTCGCTACTTTTCTCTTGCAAAACACCAACACATGTAG
>Ga0209316_100192_pt1 | contig 23228 bp, 22 predicted proteins | sample 3C3metaG_FD_184150 | JGI IMG/M metagenome (GOLD analysis project Ga0209316, IMG submission 184150) | Freshwater bacterial and archeal communities from Indian Creek, Illinois, USA - 3C3 metaG (SPAdes) (version 3) | ecosystem: Environmental > Aquatic > Freshwater > Unclassified | place: USA: Indian... | reverse complement strand
TGACCTAATAATATTTTATATCTTGTTTAAATTTATTTGAATAACATACATTTTCTTTCTTTATGGCAGAAACAGCCCTTTTTGTATTTTGCTTGGGGTGAGACAACAGGAGTAATTAAATAGATAAATATTTAATTTATTTTTTACCATATATGTTATATATGGTAAATCAAAAGGTTTTCTTTATTATTGTTTAATAGTCTCATTTTTTTCTTATGTAACCATATAATTATCTGAATCTCTGTGTTAGTTCAGCATGGGCCCTAATTACCCTGTTGGCATATCTTATTTGGGTTTCCCTATTCATTGAATTATATGCTCCAATACCTCTTTTTGTCATACCATGTCTCCTAATATTGTAAGACATAATCCAGGCTCCAACAAAGATACTGACACAAGGATTAAATAAATGCTGTTTTTTAATTCCCATCCTTTCTAATCTTGGAAACCAAAAACTGTTTATTTGCATTAACCCAACATCCACGCTTCCATTCCTGTTTGACCTATTAATTGCATTGGGGTTAAAGCTGGACTCAACTTTTGCTACCGCCACCAACAACCAAGGATCTAACCCATAAGCATGAGCAGCCCTCTCCCAACAGGATAACTCATTGTTTGGCAGTGGGGCTGCTGTGTTGCCTGTCAAAACAAAGGATTCTTGACTAATGGTGGCTTGCTTGGTGGCTTGCCGCTCTTTCACATTACTAGGCTGCGCTGCTAAATGGTGTAGATACTGCCTATGTGGATTTGTATTCCCTTGTGAAAAGTCTACACTATTTGCATATAAGGCACCCATATACAAAAATGCAAAAACACTAACAAGCCACTTCATTATTTTGGACTAATATTTAATGCACCATATTCCACAAGATGTGGAAACCACTTTTGATTTGGTTTTTTATATTCTGGAATCTTAAAGAATGTGCCCCATATTGTATTGTTTAAAAAAACAATGTCCTTGAAGTTTTTTACAAAGTGCTTTCCACCTTTTGCATCAGATAGGGCTAATGTATTAGCAACAGTTGTATCTTGTGCCAAGATATAGCCTCCATCTAACATGTTTTTATTTAATCCATAAAACCCCTCTATATAGTACCCGTCTTTGCCCAAAATGACAGTAAACCCCTTTGCTACCAACTCCTCTAAAAGTTTTGGAAGTGTCCTGTTTGGATAATCTAAAATTTGTATTTCACCTAGTGACTCTACCTCATTTTTTTGCTTTTTAATTGTTTTCTTTTTCTCATCGCTTATAATAGGGATTTTATCATAAGCAGATGCCTGTAATTGGCTCAACTGAGTAGCCACTTTTATATCTTCAACATTTGTTTCTTCAATCATTTTTTTTCCTTATAAAACAACACTAACCACTTAAACCATCATTTTACAGTAAAGTAAATCTCATCAGCCATAATGTGTCCATCAGCAGCAATACCCCTCCAACGCACTGTATATTTTCCAGGGCTTAACTGTTCAACCGGGCTTGTTTCAAAGCGGATTAGCTCCTCACGTCCTGGTGTTTGTCTGAGTTGAACTACACCTTGTGCACTACTAACTTCAAATAGTGTAATTCTCATTGGATGGTCAAACCAAACAGCAATCTTGTTTGGGCTGTTATTTATTATGCTGCCATGTGCTGGTACTGACCCCTCAGGTTGTGCATGAGCATGTAGGTGCTGCATGCTCAACAGTAGTTGCAATGCTAGCACTGTCAGCACAGCTTTAAATAATGTTATTGAATCTTTCATATGTTCATCCTATTCATGTTAAAATTTTTCATACTGTCTCCTGTTAGAGGCATTTATCTTTCACCACTTGTAATATTTAAAATATCATCTAAATCATCACTGTTATTTGAACTATTTTTTATATTGGAAGGGGCACCATTAGCTTGTAATTTTCCAACACTTTCCTCATCATTAGAGAAAATTACAGAAAAATATGATTTATTGTCAGAATTTTTATTTTCCCAAATAGCCATCCTATATCCTAATCCATTAATTAATGCTTTCCCTGAAAAATCTGGCTGTGTTGGTTTATTCTTATTTTGATTTGTAAAAAATACCCCCCTCATGTCTTTTTTTATTTCATTATTCATAGTGTCTCCATATTTTAAATGGAAAGTAACTAATAAAACAAAAAAGTCAAGTAGGGAAATATTACATAATTATATTTTACAAGCTCCAGAATCACACGAGCCATCTTCAGTATCACCTGAACCATCATTTGTATTAGAATAATACAGCGTTTTAATACCAAGTCTATATGCCAATATTAAATCCTCTAAAAGCTGACTCATTTTAATTTCTCCATTGTATCTTATGCCTTGGGGGGCATATGATGTGTTGGAGCTAATTGATTGATCAACATACTTTTGTAACACAGCAATTGTTTTTAAGTAATCTTCAACTGTTATATTCCACAGTGTTTGATAAAATGCTGCCAATTTTGTATATCCTGGCACAACCTGTGGGAAAACACCATCTTTTGAGTCCTTGATTATCACCATATCTTTTGGAGGATCAATGCCACTTGTTTCATTTGCTAATTGCGAAGATGTCTCAGAAGGCATAAGTGCCATTAAAGTAGCATTCCTGATGCCATATTTTTTTGCACGCTCTCTTAAAATATTCCAATCTTTTTTAGTTTTTGCAGGCAACACTGAAGTGTCAATTGGGAAAATTCCATCATGGTATTTTGTTCTTGTACTTATTGCTCCCATTTCTTTAGCTAAACCAATAGATGCCTCTGTTAAATAATAAGCCATACCCTCCATCATTTCCTCTACCTGCTCCAAAGTTTCCCTTTCACCCCAATACATCTGCCCCCTTGCCAACCAATGAGCAAATCCAATAACACCTATACCTAATGGTCTATATCTCATGCTGTGTCTTTCAGCAGCTTTCATTGGATACTCTTGGTAATCCAATAGTGCATCCAAGCCACGCACTGCCATCTCACAAACCTCTTTGAGTTTTGCCTCCTGCTTAGCAATAGCAGAGCTTTCCATGTCAAGAGCTTTATTGGGAATAAATTTCCCCCAATTAATTGCTGACAATGTGCATAGTGCAACCATGCCATCTTCTTCCGCATAATCACCATCCCCGTCATATGTAACTGGTGCTGTTGGCAAAGTAATCTCAACACAAAGATTGGTCATTTTTATGGGCTCATAAAATGAACCATGGCTATTTACATGATCTGCATTTAATATGTAAATTCTACCTGTTTCAAACCGCTCTTGTAATATTTTATCAAACACGTCAATAGAGCTTTTCTTTTCTTTTCTTATTTTTGGGTTTTTTTCATATTGCTCATATAGGTCTTTAAATTTCTTGTTATTCCCTGAATAGAATGCCTGATATAAATCTGGCACATCCTCTGGGCTAAAAAATGTAATGTCTTGCTCCTTCACTCTTCTTTCATAAAACAATTCACTCAAATGAATACAATAATCAACTGTTCTTAATCTTGTCTCATCTGTTCCCTTGCTGTTTTTTAACTCAATAAGCCTCTCAAATTCTAGGTGCCACACTGGAAAATTAAAAGTTGCTGAAGCCCCACGAACAGCCCCTTGTGAACAGGACTTTAATGCACCATTGAAGTATTTAGCAAAAGGCAAAACACCAGTGGTTACTGCATCCCCATTTCGTACCGTTTGACCTTCAGCACGTATTGCACCAATACTAACTCCAATGCCTGCCTTTCTAGAAGCATATTCAACAATTGCTGCGGCTGTTGCATTGATGGACTTTAGTGAGTCCCCAGATTCTATTAGTGTGCAAGAACTAAACTGTTTTACCTTTGTTCTTAATCCTGCCATAATTGGTGTTGGTAAGGAAATATCATGTTGAGAAATTAAATCATAATACTTCTTTACATATTTTAATCTATTATTTTTGGGATATTTTGAAAACAGCAATGCTGCCACTAAAATATATGGAAATTGAAATGACTCAAACACTTTTTTGGTTTTTCTATTTTGCACCAAGTATTTTTTTCTCATTTGCTCAGCGCCAGCATATTTGAACAAGTCATCTCTTTTATGTACAATAAATGAGTCCATTATATTTATTTCATTCTCTGTATATAAAGACAATATCTCTTCTGTGTAAATCCCCCTTGCAGTGTTTGTTTTTATTACTTCAAACAATTTAGGTGGTATATTGCTTCTAAATGCCTCTTTTCTTACTGCAAACCAAACCAATCTTGCTGCCACATGGTCATAGTTTGGATAATCTTCTGAAATAAGATCAGAAGCTGCCCTAATCAAAGTTTCATGTATTTGGCTTGTTGGCATACCATCATAAAAGTGTAGCTGTGCCATCATTTCAATTTGAGAAATTGACACTCCTTTTATTAAACTCAAGTTGTCATCATTTTGCCCCTCGCAGGCCCAAGTTAATACTGCATGTATCTTATTTAAATCCAGATCTTGTTTGCTGCCATCTCTTTTCGTAACCAACATAAATTCACCTATTAAAAATTAATATATACACTCCATTAATTTAATCTTGTAAAATATAAAATCCACAAGATTAAATATCTAACTGCTTTGACCAAAGATGCTTAAAATTGACACCTGCTGAATCATTTTTTATGCTTGCACTCAAATAACTTGGCACTTCCACTTCTTGTGGTGCTACTTGAATATTTGAACTTGATAGGTGCTTGTCAATCCATGGGATTGGGTTATTCCCCTTGTATGAAACATCTGCGCTTAACCCTACTGCCTTCATTCTTCTTAGTAATAAATAATCTACATAATCACACAATATTTTTTCATTTAACCCCAATACGGGGCCAGCTTTAAACAAATATCTGGCCCATATTTTTTCTTGTTCTGCAGCAGCAATAAAGATGGCTCGTGCCTTTTCCCTATTGTCATTCGCTATTTCAATAAAATCTTTGTCATCTTTCGGTAGAACTTTAATAATGTTTTGAGTGAGAGCCAAGTGTTCTGCTTCATCCCTGGCAATGAATCTAACAATTTTTGCAGAACCATCTACCATGCCTCTTTCTGCAAAAGAAAACGTGCATGCAAATGACACATAGAATCTTATTGCCTCTAATGCATTTGCTGCAATAAGCGCCAAATATAGATTTTCTTTGCTTGGAGCATTTATCATATTATCATAAGCAAAGGAAATTTCACTTGCACAATCAGCTATTTCCTTGATGTTTGGCAAATCATCAAACACCACACTAGGATCTGCAAAGATAGCTCTTAATATATGGGTATATGACTCACTGTGTATGCTCTCCATAAACCCCCATGTTAAAATGCAGTTTTCTAGGCTTGAATCTGTACATTGTGGTAAAAATACCAGACTAGGAGCCCTACCCTGAATGGAATCTAATAATATCTGTCTTTTTAGGTTACTGATAAAAACAAACTGTTCACTAGCTGTCATTTTTTCAAAAGACCGCTTCTCTTGGCTTACATCAATTTCAACAGGCCTCCAATAAAAACCCTTCATTTTTGCATCCATTTTACTGAAAACAGGATACCTTACTACATCATATCTTGCAATCCCATGTCCAGAATTGCCAAAAAACAATTTGTCAGATTGTGAAGTTAAATTTAGAACTGAATTTTTCATTTTTCCCCCATGACTAACCAATATAGTAAGACTTCATACTTTTGTCAAACACTTGCTTGAGTTATAGGTTTTGCCATAATTTAAATAAATGCCTTTATATTATTTTATACACAACAGACAGTTATTCTCAATATAGCCTTGGTGCTTAGAGAAATATAAAATGCAGTGTTATAAATGTATGGTAAATGCTAAAATACTGCAGATAAAAAATCTTAAACCTTAAGGGGCTTTTCTTTTTTACCAGCCTTTATTTCCAATATATTATTTAAATAAATATTGTCTAGCATATTTATTAATAAATCGTAATCATGCATGTCCTTTAAATTTTGTTGTTGCACTCCAATATCAACTGCTTTGTGGCTTTTGTTATTTTGTATTTGCAATATGGCACTTTTAAAATTTGAAAACTCTGTCATATCATCAATCACAAGGCTTCCTCTTAAAACACCAATTACCTCAATAAATACACTAACACCACCCATAGCTTCAAATATTTTATTTCCCCCACTTTCATTAAATTCTTGGAGAACTTCTTTAATTATGTGATTAAATAACTTATTTTTTTGCACCTTATCCAAATTATCTAACATTTTTAAAAACTGTCCATCATCCCCATTAATATTAAATAAAATCTTTTTTCCTTCACTAAGGAATGAATCAGTTAAAAATAACTTAAATAAATTAAAAACTAAGCTCACTTCTAGGTGATTAAATATAAATGGGTTTTTATGAAAAACTGCTTTAATAAAGTGTTGCCTTGAGAGTATAGAAAATATTGGACTATTAGTCTCCTTGAGATCCTGAAATATATTGATTTTTTTATTCTCAATACCACCATTGTCTAAAAAACAGGAATGATGCAGTGGAAAAAAAAAAGTATTTTTTTTAATCATTGTTTCAAATATCATATTTAACTTCTCATTTGAAAATATTTCCCCTTCTTTATTTAAAAGAGAAAGAAAAATATTTTTTGTTTTCATATACCTTTTTAATCTAACATCTGAAAACAAATAATTATAAACTGTTAGCTTCGCTTTATCCTCTTTTTCTAAAAATTCAAAAACACCACTTCTTATTAAGTGCTCTTTAATTGACACCGGGTTATTTTGCATGTCACTATAAGAAATTTTGGTATTAATGTCTATATGAATATTGTGGTTTTTCATAAAATCTTTTACTTCATTTTTTCCTTTAGTATCTCTAAAAAACAACAATGGAAATACAGTTTTGCTAATCAGGCTACTGTCTTCAATTATGTGCTCCCAATTTTTTGCCTCTTGCTCTAGGTGCTTATAGATGGCTGCCTTTCTTACAAAAAACTGTGGATTTTTTTTCGTATATTTACTAAAAATATTCATGCCTAGCCAATAAGCAAATTTTGGCATTTCTATGTCAGACTTTTTTATTAACTCCCATTCGTTGATATCTGGCATCTCTTTTTTTAACATAAGAAAAGTATATAATGAACTTATGTTTTCTATAATGCCCTGCTTGACACGCTTAAATTCCTCTGCTGTTGTGTTTAATTTTATTTTTTTTATCCATAATCCATGTATGCAGTCTTTACCCACAGCTTTTATTAAAATATCCAAGTTTTCCTTGCAAAAGTCATTAGCTAAAATTATTTTTTCAAACAAAACCTCTCTTATAAAATCAACCTCCAAACTAAAGAAAACCTCAGCTATTCTTTTTCCTTCAACTTCTTGATTTAAAAATTCATTTAATGGCATGTTTTTTTGCTCAATAAATATTTGGTCACACAATGTCAATAAATTTTTCAATGAATTTTTATTGACATTATTAGCAGCACCCAAGCTGTTACCTGTTAAGCTATTTGTGGAATTCATGGTTTTATTTTTTTGCCGTCTACTTGCAATAGATTAAGAAAATCTTCCTCATTTAAAATACACACATTATGTTTTTTTGCATCCTCAAATTTGCTTCCAGCATCTGCTCCACACAATAAATATGAGGTTTTTTTAGACACACCAGAGGATATCTTTCCACCCAAATCTTCAATTATTTTTTTATACTCATCTCTTGGCTTTGATAGTGTTCCAGTAATAACAAAAGTTTGCTCTTTCAGACTGCTTCCAACAAAAGATGTCACAATTGGCTTTGGCCACACTCCAAGACTGCTCAATTCATGGATTATTTTAATATTTCTAACATCAGATATAAATGTTATAATATTTTTTGCAGCCACTGGACCAACATCCTTTATTGCTAGTAGTTCATCAATGTTGGTATTCATGAAATTTTCTAAAGTTTGATATTTTCTAGCCAAGTTTTTTGCAGTTGCTTCTCCAACCTCCCTAATCCCCAAACCATATATAAATCTATTTAATTCAATGTCCATTATTGAATTTTGAATGCTGGTTAAAATATTTTGTGCTTTTTTTTCTGCAAAAAATGGGAGGGACAGAAGATCATTTTTTGAGATTTTGTAAAAATCTGTTATATTTGTTAAAAAACCCCTATCAACACATTGCTCTATAACCTTCTCACCCATTAACTCAATATTAAGTGCCAATTTAGAGGCATAATGAATTAAAGCAAATTTAACTTGAGCAGCGCAAATAAGGCCACCGGAACATCGATGCACTATGCCCTCATCTTCCTTAATGACAGCAGAATTACACACTGGGCACACCTGGGGCATCTTAAACTTTTTATAGATGCCATCTCTAAGCCTTTTATCATGTGCCACAAAAGCCACCTCTGGGATAACATCACCAGCCCTTCTGACTGCTACCGTATCCCCTATTAATATACCCTTTCTTTCTATTTCTTTTATGTTATGTAAGGTGGCATTAGATACTGTTGCTCCACCAACAAACACTGGTCTTAGTCTAGCCACTGGTGTCAAAGAACCAGTTCTTCCAACTTGGATTTCTATATCTAAAACTTCAGTAAACACCTCTTGGGCTGGAAACTTATGGGCCTTTGCCCATTTTGGCTCCCTATTTAAAAACCCCATTTTTTCCTGCATTCCATAATTATTTAGCTTATATACCACCCCATCTATATCAAAAGGCAAATCATCTCTTTCTTTTTGGATGAGGCCATAGAAGCCCAAGAGTTCACTATGGGTTTTACAAATTTTTATTTTCTCATTAACTGGAAAGCCTATTTGCTTGAGTAATGTCATTGTTTCAAAATGGGTTCTTGGCACATCAAAACCTTCACATACCCCCAACCCATAGGTAAAAAATGACAGCTTTCGTTGTGCTGTAATTCTAGGGTTTAAGTTTCTCAATGCACCAGAAGCAGCATTCCTAGGGTTTACTAAGGTTTTCCTTCCTTCTTTTATGGCAGTTTTGTTTATTTCATTAAACACCTCATGCCTCATGTAAACTTCCCCCCTTATCTCTAGTCTATCTGGAGTTGCTATATTGTTGGACTTAAAATATGAAACTATATTTAGTGGAATGTCTTGTATTGTTTTTATATTCTCCGTCACATCCTCACCATTAACCCCATCACCACGTGTGGCAGCCTGCTTTAAATAGCCTTTTTCATAAACAATGCTTACTGCCAAACCATCAAATTTTAACTCTGCAACATACTCTACCTCCTTAATGCTTAAATCATTGAATACATTTTTATTGAACTTCTCTATGTCCTTGCTATCAAAAGCATTTCCTATTGATAGCATTGGTTTTTGGTGAACAACAGTATTGAAGCTGTTTGATGCCAAACCACCAACTTTTTGAGTTGGTGAGTTTTTTCCAATATATTGTGGGTAGGCTTCTTCTAATTTTTTTAATTCATCAAAAACTTTATCATATTCTTGATCAGTAAGTGTTGGTGATTCTCTTACATAATAGTTAAAGTTTGCTTCTTCTATTTGTTTAGTCAATAGTGTTATTTTATCTTGAATTTCCACCATCACAATATCCTTTTATGATTATATTGAATGCAAAACACTATCTTTTTATTTGTGTTTTTAAGACTACATTAACTTTATTATCTTCATTCCTTAATGTATATTGATAATACAATGCAAAATCTTGTATTATTGTACCAATAAACAATATATAAGGCAATAGAGGAAGCCTATCCTTGTTGCCAGTAATAATTATTTCATCTTTCATAACACAGGCTGCACTTGGCTTAAAATAGAATACAATTCTAAATTTATGTGAGCATATAAGCAAAAATAATACTCAACAATACAATAACAAATATTGATTTTAATTAAAACTTAATTTAGCATAAATATGAAATCAACTAAAAATAGACATTTATTCAGAATATAAGCCCAAAAGATGAACTTAAACCCACAAAAAATTATTAGAAAAATTGGCCCAAATGTAGACGGCAGAGACTTTGTTGTGGGTGATTTACATGGGTGCTATGATAGTCTTATTGGCTTGCTAAAATATGTAAAATTTAACCCCTCAATTGATCGACTATTCTCAACAGGGGACGTTACTGATAGGGGGCCAAAACCACTTGAAAGCATAGGATTATTGCATAAAAAATGGTTTTTTTCTGTTTTAGGTAATCATGAGGAGATTCTTTTAAACAAACTAAACATGATTAGAAATAACCAAATACAATCTTTTTCTAATCAAGAGTTGGATTTTTTAAATAAGGTAAAGATTTATGAGAAAAACATACTTGATTTGCCATTAATTTATGAGGTTGAACACTTGATACATGGCAAAGTTTATATTACTCATGCAGAAATATTGCCAGAACATCTTATGACAAATTTTGAAGACCATGATAATTCTTGGAGCATAGAGTACAATAAAACAATAGATGCTATGTTGAAATTTGACTTTACAACACAATTGGAATCATTTTTTGCCAAACAGTCAATTCATCAAAATTTATCTCAAAACCTCTCACAAAAAATCATTTGGAGTAGAAAAATTGTAAACAAGTTCTACAATAACAATAAACAGTTTATTGAAAAAGGAAATTTTTCTTTTTTAAAAGAAAATAAATTTTCACAAAATTTAAAAATTTTTTGTGGTCATAACATTGTTCCATTCCCAATGAAGATAGGGCAGCAATACTATGTTGACACGGGTGCTGCCCTTGGGTACAGTACAAAAGAAATATATGCTGACTTATTTTCTCAATTTGGGAATGACTTTTTCTCATTATCCATGACTGATATTACATTAGGTATTTGTTATGGCTCTATCACTTCACAAACCAATAGGGGAGAAATAATGAAACTTGAGCACTCCCTTTATAACTGAAAATTTTTAAAGCCATAATTCATTGGCGCTGAGTTTCTATTAGCTGAATTAAAAAATTTTTTAGTTGGCTAATCTGTATTTGAATCTTTTGAATCTCTCTTATCCAATCTTTATAATGTATGCCCTCATTGTTTTTGTTTAATAACTTAAATTTATCCTCTGGCATAAATGATAATTGATTTACCACAAAACCAAGTCTGTCTGGCATATTAAATCCTAAACCACCAAAACCAACAGCATTTTCTAAATTCATAATTTTACTAAGTATGAAAAAATCCTCTCTATGTTTTAAAGTAAAAAACATTGGTTTTGTTACACCCAATAATATATTAAACCATTCCAATAATTTCTGTTCTAATAAAATCATGTTTTTGCCATGTTTATCACAAAACAAGTTTACCAATACATTAATTTCACCAATTGAAATTAAACCCATATTTAAAGAAGTAGCCAATTGATTAATTATGTTTTCAAAATTTTTCAGAATCTCATTAAAGTTAGCATTCCAATCATACCCTTCAACTTCTTTTTTTAAAAAATCTATTACGTTGTTTATTTTATCTTCAAGTATAACCTCTTTAAATCTGATATTCACAGACTGTTTTATATAACCAATTGGATTGGAGACCACGTGGGTTTTCCCAATGTATCCAGATACCTCTTGATGAAAATGACCATGCACCCACCAATTTGGTGAACTATTTTTTTTAAAAAACTCCTTTAAATCATTTGTATAGAAACTCATCATTAAAATATTTTCACTACCTTCTATTTTTCCTCTTGAATATTTTTCATATAAGTGTGGGTTATTGATTTTTGAAGAATCTAAAACTAGATGGTTCATCTTTAATTTTCTCATCCAAAAATTCTGACATGGTAAATGGTGTGTTACCACAACTGTCTTGTCCGGGTGTGTTTCTAGCTCAATCTCTTGTCTAATAAAATCAATAGCTTTTTTGTTTTCCTGAATTTGTAAATATGGGTTAAATCTTTTGTTAATTATTAAATCTTCTATCTTAGATTCTTCTACATCATGCTTTTTGAGCAAAGCAGACATTTTCTTGACTTCTTCTTCATCCTCATAAAACTTTATTGCTGATATCCTTCTAAAATCAGCCATAGATAAAAAATTTTTTATTGCTTGATTTCTCGGGAACCAACTCCAACTTTGTGCCAAATCTGTCCAGAGTGTTGTTCCAATAAATTTTATACCATGTATGACATCAGATTTATTTTGCAAAAAATGCACATGTGAATACTCTATTTTTTTTGATAGCCCATCTAACTGCTCTATTACTTTAAAATAATCACCCCCCCAAAATTCATGATTTCCACAAACATAAACAATTTCACACTTGAATTGTACCACCCACCTTAATCCAGCTTCATTTTCTGCAATATCACCTGCACAAACCAATATTGGAATATTGCCAAAACTTTTAATCTGTTCAATTTTCTCCTCAATTTTTTCAGCAAACATCATTTGCATTTCTATAGGTCTGCCCTCTAAGTGAACATCATCAATAATCAGCAGTGTGGTTTTATTCATTTTTATGGTAGTATTTAATTTTTATTTGGTCTTATTCTTGCTGCAAAATGAGGTGCAAGTTCACTAAAAAAAGTAATCCCACTAATCCTTTCAACTTCTGTAAGCGGGACAATAAAATCATTTAATGAACACCAACCATTTTGGTTTTGAGGGCATGAGTGAGTATTGTTTAAGTTTATTATTTCTATTGTATTCTGAGTCCTTATCTCCTTGTTTGGTATAATATATGCAACAGAACCATGATTGCGTGGATAAATAACAATTTTATAGAAATGAGTTGGGATGGGGATTTTATTTACCCCCATAAGCCCATTATTTTTTCCGTTTAAGAATAAGGGGCCAGAAACCACAAAAAGCTCCCCTTTATTTACCAACCAACGCTTTATTTGTTTTTCTAGTTCAAACCAAAGCCCATTTCTCATGTTTACTGCCACCATTGGAGCAGTATTTGATAATAAAAAACTTTCATCCATCACCTTTCTTAGCCGCTCTTTTCTCTGAACATTATTTAAGCCTTTAATGTTAGTAAACATATTTTCTGGTGATGCCATCTGCCCAGGTATGAAATATGGGTTGTTAAAATCAGACCTGTTTAGCCTCATCCCAGAAGGTAGCTTTTGATTTTCTATAAACTGCCCAGCCGTCTCCCCAATTGCCAGGTGCTCTAGCATTGAAGCATTTAACACCTCACTTGTCCATAGTGGCATCCTAATAGTTGGGTCATACCCTGACGCATACCTTGATTTGCATAAATATAAAACTCTGTTTCCAATTTCAACATTGTTGACCCTATGCACACCCCAAGGTAGGTGTTCACGACAAAGACCAGGTTCTAAAAACTGAGTTAAATCCACACCCTCTGTGTTATCTACCAACCGTACACCCGGTTTTTCAAATAAATTCTTTGAAAAAAATGAAAACACCACCAATCCTGCAAGCAGTGCAGACAATCCAATCATTATTTTTGTTTTTAATTTCATTATTTTAGCCCTTAAAAACTTTATTGACAATATTTCAAATGGTCGTTAGTATTTTTATAAGTTAATCCAATAAGTAAATTATTCGACACACTAATTCAACAAACAGAATAACCATTAATATAATAAAATATTTTAAAAATCAAGCATGCAAAAAAAAGAAAAGATTAGAATTTTATTGCCTGTTCACTTATACCATCTAACTGTTATAAGGCTGTCTAATCTAGAAAAATCTAGTCAATATGTTCATGAGCACATAAAACTAATTGAGCAAATGGAAACACATCAGGTAATGGTTCCAAGCATTTATGAACTCAATCACAGCACAGAAGACTACATCTACAAATATGGTGAAATCATGAAAGATTTTATTGGGCATACAAAGAAAAAATATCTTATCACCAACAATCTTGTTCTTGATGCATTAATAAAAGAAAATAAAATAGAGTCTATGCTAAGATTTTTCTACAAAAAAAATAAAAACATTTTAATATTTACAAAAAATGATGATTTGTTAAAACATGTACCAAAAGAAATAAAGGGGTATAAGTTTCGACACTATGAACTCAACACATGGCAAGATGAGTTTAAAATTTTTGAACTTTTAACCATAATAAAAGAAGACACATATAGTGCCTATGAGGTATTTAAATATAATTATTGGGCTAATCCAAATCATTAGTGATAAACGATTTGCTATAATACAACTAGGATTTTGTTTTCCCTTCAAAAGATTGCATTATTACAAACAATATGTCATAAGACTCACTAAAGGTTAGCCCTATGTGCCCCCTGTATTTTTGTATCATTCTTGCCAGATCTTCAATTGCCACACTTTTACTATTAATATGAATGTAGGAAGAATTTACTATACCAAGAAAATAAAGCAACAAGGGGTTGTTTTTGATATCGTTATTAAAGTTTCCGGAAATTATTACTCTGAAAATCTCTAGTTTTTGCCCAACACTTTTTCTACAAAAAATAAGAACACTGTCTACTATAGTAAAGATTTCCAATAACCCATCTCTATTGTGTATCCCCACAATAAAATTACCATTATCTATTTTTTCTAAGTCCCTTAATAATATGTTATATGTTTTTTGATGTCTATATTTTTCAAAATATTTTGAATCCTTAATAAAACTAGTATAAATTAATTTTTCCACTAATCCATTAATTTTTTTAAAAAGCATGCTATATGGCCTACATGTTGGATTTCTGCTTATTTTGAAAAACAAAATGTGTCTTCATTACCATCAAAACCCATATTTTCATTTTTTGATGCCAAAAGTCTTTTGCACTCATCATGTATTATTCTCATTACTCTAAAATGCATGTGTCTTACACCTAAAATATATCTCTCTTGATTTCTATAATTATCATATAGGTCTTTTACAGCAAATTCCCAATCATAAAATACACAACCATGGGCCACATCAATCCGTGGGTCATTTTTGTTTCCCCAAATGTAAAACACCTCATTATGGTGGTCAGAGGCAAATGCTCCATGGAGGTCTTCATCATATATGGCAACACCTACTTTTAGTATATCACCCAATTGCCATACAGTGTAATAAATATTAAATTCTTTTTCATGAAATTTCCCATTAATGAAAATTGCTAAATCCCCATTTTCCGGATCAGACATTGTTTTATTTTCAATTGGCGCAATATAGTATTTATCTTGCTGAAGCACTTCATCTATTTCAGAAGGGGGTCTTTTAATATTTCCTATAATGCTGTCAAAAAATATCTTTCTTTTCACAGCTAATTCTTGTTTGTCCATATAATTTCCTTGTTATCCTTGTTAATTAGATTAAAACCCAATAAGTACAATAAATAAGTACGGCAATCAAAACAATTGTCAAGAGCAATTGAATACAATATGTTGTGCTGACACATATAGAAGTGATTATCTTAACCAACCTAGCCCAATTTACTTAATTCTTGAACAGTAAAATCTTTTGCTTTTATTCTGTGGATTTTTTTTCCATCAAAATATAGAATGTTGGTGGTTTGACATTCTTGTGCCATTAGGAGTGCAGCATATATATTGTCCACAACATAATGAGTAAATCCTGATGTTAATATATACTCTATATATATCTGAATGTATGCATTTGCTTTTCCAGTAATATCTTCCATTGATAAAGACTTAAGTCCATCAATCCTAAATGATGAAATTCCTGATGTGCTAGAAATTTGTTTTTGAAATAATGAAAAATCAAACACTTCCACAAATTCAGATTTTATTTTTTTAGGAAAAATAAAACTAAAATCCTCAATGCATTCTTTTGATGAAAATCCTACATAAAAAGTATTCTCCTTTGAGGATTTTATGTGATTATGCTCCAATCTATCTAAATGGGTGTCCGGTGTAAAAGACCTAAGCTCCCAAGGTGGTTGAAAAAATAAGTTGCTCTTATACCCCTCTATTGTGGGCTTAAACTTTGCACCTTCATCAACCAATGTGGCATAAGAAAAAACCTGCATGCTTGGAAATCTGTCTTGCATATAAGCAGTTATTTCTTGCAATGTGCTACCAGTGCCACAAATGGAGTCTACAACCAATACCCTGCTTGTAGACTTAATGATTGATTCATAATCTTTTGGATATAAAAACTCAAAATTCTGTTGTTCCTGAAATCTTGGGGCACTAATTAAGAACATTGGCACATTAAGATGATTTGCAATAATCATTGCTGGCAATACACCATTCCTTAATTTACCAACAATAAAATTAAATTTAAACTTATTTTTATCTTCAAATTCTTCAATTTTAGTTATATGGGCATTTATTAAAAACTCCATATCCATATAATCTAGTTGTTTTGCTTTATTTGGCAACATTTATACTCCATTTTCTGTTATTCTTTATTTGCAAAAATATTATTTGTTTGCATACCAACCCTGTAAAACGTGGTTCTTTTTGGCAATTCTTTTAGGTTTTTTGCTCCCACATATGTACAGGCAGACCTAATACCACCTAAAATATCTAAAATAGTTTTTTCTACTGTGCCCCTATATTCAATTTCAACAGCCTTTCCTTCTGATGCCTTATATTCTGCAACACCACCAACATGCTTATCCATTGCCTGGGAAGAAGACATTCCATAAAATGGAAGATAATTTCCCCCATTTTTTTTAATTATTTCCAGTTCAGACTCCATGTGACCAGCCAACATGCCTCCAAGCATAACAAAATCCCCACCAGCGCCAAAAGCCTTAACTATATCAGCAGGGACAGTGCAACCACCATCACCACAAATGTGTCCATTTAACCCATGCGCAGCATCTGCTGTATCTATAATTGCAGATAATTGTGGCCTGCCAACCCCGGCAATTTTTCTGGTTGTGCATGCTGAACCAGGACCAATGCCAACCTTTATAATGTCAGCCCCACTAAATAATAATTCTTCTGCCATGTTACCTGTTACAATATTTCCTGCCATAATAATTAGCCTAGGATATTTTTTTCTAAACTCCCTTAAAAATTTCACAAAAGACTGTGTGTAACCATTTGCCACATCTAGACAAACCATTTTAATCCCTTGTTTATTGCCCTCATCCCAGTAACCAACCTCTTGAAATACCCTATTGAATTTTTCCAAGTCTTTATCAATTATCCCCATTGAGTAAAAACTATGTTGTATAGCATGTTTATTTTGTTCAAGAATCTCCACATCTTCATTATTTGTTTTTTTACTAAAAAATTCTACTAATTTTTCAACTGTATAGTGTTTGTGTAGCGCTGTCATACATTGGTGTTTTGCTAATTTTTTAGCCATTGTCATTGTTCCAACAGTATCCATATTTGCTGCTATAATTGGAACACCCATCCAATCAAATTCAGAATGCAAAAATGTATAGCTTTTGAGTAGTGACACTTCTGCACGAGATATTAAAGAAGATCTTTTAGGCTCAATTAAAACATCTTTAAAATCCAACTGTAGCTCATTTTTTATCTGCATAAAACTCCTTTAAAAATTAAAGCATAATATATCAATATGTGCCCTCAAATAATTCAAAACATTACAAAAGTTTTGTTTAATGTATGTATCTATATTTGATTATGTTTAATAATATTTAATTGTTTGTGACACACCTAAAACCATTCCAAGTTGCTCCATTAATGCAAACCAAGCAATTTCTACCATCAAAGAAACTACCAGGAGCAGTGCATGAACCAGGTAGTTCCGGAACTGTTCTTTGCAGTGGTATGACCGAATATAAGTTTGGCACCCTTCTGCCTGCTGTATGCACCTCCCCAAGTGAAGTGCCACTAGGCAACAGTTGACATGTTTGTGTATTGTTCCACCCTTGCCCTAATGCACATGCCCCAGGCACTGTTGGATCATTGTGTGTAACACATCTAAAGCCATTCCAGTCACTGCCTGCAGCACAAGAGCAAAAAGATCCATTCCAAGTTGAACCACCCAGACAAGTAACTGCAGGTGAAGTAACAACATTGCCTAATGTTGGAACATGGTAGGGATTTCTTTGTCTTAGGGTATTTGACAAAAACAATGTTCCCCCAGGTCCTGGTTGCAAAAATTCCCTCTCAATAACCTCCCGTAATATGACTGTGTTGTTAATATTTACACAATTTAAGGCTGCCCCTGCAATTACTACAGAATTAAATGGAGTCCCCAAACTTCTCACAAGAGAGCCATTCACAACAATTTGAGTTGCATCCTCTCCTAGTGAGCTAGAAACAATTCTTGTACAAACATCATTTGGCAGATTTGGGATGATTGTATCTATACTGTCATTAGGTAGCATGCTTGTGCCAACTGCAAAAGTAATATTGCCATTAAAACCATGCCGTATAACACCCATATTTACAAAATCTAATGGTGGTATATTGGCATTTATCAGGTTTATTGGAGTAATAAGCGCCAAATTGTTAGTGGTGCGTGCAAATTTTTGGATGTTTGTGTTGAGTTCTTTTAGTAAAGAAATTTGATTTACAATTACAGTCTCCCTATGCCTTGCTAAATAAAAATAAAAAACACTTACAGCAATCAATGCAGTTACCCCTACAACAATAAGCATCTCTATGATTGTGAAGCCTTTATTCTTTTTCATAACAGCACCTTAAAAACCCAAAACAATGCAAACCAAACTATAAAGAAGTAATTGAAATCAAATATTAATAATAAAAATTTGCAACAACACAAACAAATTAACAAGAATTTTAAGATTGTCAAACGTGTGAAATGGCAACCTTAAAACATGTGACTATTGACAAAAAACAGTAAAGCTATTATAGTTTAAAATTAACCATTAATTACAAACAAAGATGACAACTACTGCTGCCTTAACCTTAAGACCAGACTTGCCAAGCATACACTCTCTTGAGTCCTACAAACAGTATGTCAGGAGCATACCAAATCTATCAGAGGAGGAAGAATATGCTCTTTTTAAAAACTTTAAAGATAAACACTGTTTAAAATCAGCACAGCTGATTACACTTGCCTACTTGAAAAATGTTCTTTGGATTTCAAGCAAGTACAGGGGCTACGGGATTCCAGAGGAAGACCTTGTACAAGAGGGGAATATTGGGTTAATGAAATCAATAAAGAACTACGATTTAAATTTTAATGTTAAATTAATGACATATTCTGTGATTTGGATAAAATCTGAAATTCAATCATATATTTTGAAAAATTGGAAATTGGTGAAAATAGCCACTACAAATAATTTAAGGAAATTATTCTTTAATTATAAGAAATTAAAAAACCAGATATCACAGCATCATTTAATCTCACAAAATTCCACTGAAATTATCATGGAGAAATTGGGGGTTTCCAAGAAAGAAGTGGAGGCAGTACGGGATTATTTTGACCATCCAGATTCATCCTTGTGTGATTTTGAAAATGAATACGGTGAATCATTTTTGCCAGTCTATATTGAAGAAACCCCACAAAAATTACTAGAGCAAAAACAAGAGGATAAAAATAGAGATAAGGCACTAGTATTGCTTCAACAATTAAATGATAGAGAACAATTTATTATGCAAAATAAATTTTTAATTGAAAACCCAAAAACCAACAAAGAAATTGCACAAAGTCTCTCAATTTCAGCAGAACGGGTTAGACAAATTGAGGAGGGTGCAATAAAGAAACTAAAGATTTTATTGAGTTCCTGCTAACATAACTACTTCTACTTTAAATCACTTATTTCCATGCTTCCTAACCACTTGTTGTCAAACCTTATTCATGCTAGAATTCTTAATTAAAATAAGGTAAAATAAAATAAAACCATGAATAAAAAAAATGAACAAGCCCAAGTCAACAGCTAAATATAGCAAATTATTATCTGACTTTTTAGATAAACACTATAGTAAATTAGTAAATTCTAGCACATTGTCTGAGATAGAACATTTATTTTTTACACATTTGGGCGTTAGTGATTCCAACTTTTTAAATCATGCATTCCTTTCTCCAGACCTGGAAAATCTTAACTTGATGTTTTACTATGCTATGGAAAACCACCCCAAGAAAACTGAAACTCTTTTTCAAGAGGTGTTCACAAAATATAGAAATCACATACAAGATGCCCCATATGAAAATTGGATTTCATTAAGTGCATTACCAAGAAATGAAAACATTTTAAACCAATTGGAAGTACTTTATGGGCAAACATTTAGAGAAATGGTGGCTCTTAATTTAGATGCCAAAACCTATCCATTTTTACATGAAAAAGATTTTTTTTATTATATAAATAAAGAAAATACTCCTGATTACAAAACAAGTTATGAAATTTTTCAAACCATAGAACATCAGAATACAGATTTAAATTCATTACTGTTTTTGGTTTTAAATGGCTACCTTCTGCGTGGGAATAACACTCCATTAATATCAGAAGCAGAATTTATACAATCATTGAAAATCAAGCTGCATCAACATTCTTTTAAATCATTTGATATGACTACCTTCTCAACACTAATCAAGATGGTTGAGCAAGAGAATTTAGTCAAAATCACCAATACATATGTTGACATATTGATTGCAAGCTCAACAGAAAAGAATGTACAATTAACCAACTTATTGGTTCTTGCTGAGATTGGGCTTGATCTCAATAAGGCATTAGCACATAATCCAGACATACAAAATTTAATAAGCACAAATACTGAGGCTTTAAGCTATTTAATTTTGACTGATAAGGTAAAAAAAGAAACACTACTGACTTTTTATCAAAGGAAGAACTTAAAAAAAAAAGCCACACACTATTTTCTTGAGTCCACTTTGGAAAAAAGGGAACCCATAAACACAACCAATTATTTACAATCTATAAAAATTAAGATTTAAAAAGATAACAATCATATCATGGAATATCATAAGCATGATATATTGTGGTTATGATATGCTAATTAAAGATTATATTTTAGATAAATAAAAACCACACATTGTTTTTATTTATTGATTTTGTGTAAAAACTTTCTTATAATTTCATTAGTTTATTAAATAAAGACTGGAACAAAAATGGATATATTAACTACTGCACTCTTGTTAGACATCAATACAAAATTAAGAGCAAATCCCCCAATCAAAACAATAGCAGCAGAATCTGCTCCATTTAAAGAACAGATACACAAGTACGAGATTGAGAAAAAACAATTAGAAGCCCTAAACCAATTAAAGGAGGATAAGCTAGCTCTTTATAAGGAGCATTTCAATAAGAACATATTCAGATATAAACTGGCAAATGGCAGCACATCCACCCCGGAGCGCTTACTATCAGAACCTTTTTGGCACATAGCAAGTCAGAATCAACCATTTAAAACCAGATTAATGCAGGAACATGAGATTTTTGTTGATTGGGTGGTTTCACAAAAAGCCTTTAAAGAGCTTGCAATTGAATATGGCAAACAGCTTGGGTTTTCCAAGGATGATGTTGTTGCAAAAAGTAGGGAAAAAGAAAGTGGAGTATTAAATAATAAATTTAAATCTGAGAATAAAACAAATATATCAGATATAAACCTAGAAAAAACACATGGTAATGAGCTTGCTGGAACAATATTGAGTAAGCTAAAGAAAAAATGAAAACTTACATTCTATGTGTAGTCTAATTCATTTAATTTATATTTGAGTCATGTAAATTATTCCAAATTTAATTTTCTTGTAAAAAATAACACAAGATAAATCTTGCCTTCAGGCATGAACAACTCCAAAAGTGTATTTAATGCTTCAAAATTAAGCTAAATTTATTAAATATAAAAAATGGAAAACTAACAGAAAGTTCTTATTAAACGCCTAAAAGTTAGAGAATGGCAATGCTTTATTTTATTGTGTATAGTGGAGATAATCTTATAGAATAAGCTATAAACAATCTGTTCTGTACAACAGCAACTACACAAAATCCTAACTATGAACAGATTCTAAAACCCAATAGCATCATAAGATATGACCGTTGCATAAATGGATTCATAAATAGAATAAATATATCAACATACAAGATGTTTTTAGGGAAGCTATTGCAAAAAAAAATTGTATGAAAATTAAATAAGGAGTTTATAATAAAACATGAAAACAAAATTATAGCATTAGATAGAGAGCACTTACAAAATCTTATTGGAAAAGAAATTAATCTCAATGGTGCTAATTGTAATTTGAACCATATTGATGTATCCAATATTACAGATATGTCATATTTGTTTTGCAACTCAAGATTCAATGGAGATATATCTAAGTGGGATGTTTCTAATGTAATAGATATGAATAATATGTTTTATGGTACCCTATTTAAGGGAGATATATCCCGGTGGGACACCACCAACACCACTAATATGTCTTGGATGTTTGCAGAGTCAAAATTTAATCAATATATTTCAAACTGGAATGTGTCAAAAGTTAAAAATATGTCATTCATGTTTTATAAATCCAAATTTAACCAAGATATTTCAAATTGGGATGTATCTGGTGCAATTGATATGTCCTCCATGTTTTACAAATCCAGATTTAATCAAGACATTTCCATGGAGCATGATTTGTCTGATTGGCAGCCAAGAAAGTTGACAGCAACAAATAACATCTTTAAAAAATCAAAATTAAAAAAAGAACAGAATTTACCTTATTGGGCAACAGTAGATATGGAGTTTTTGCAACAAGCTATTGATGCTTATCAATTGCAAAAACAATTAAGCACGAACTTGAAACCAAACCCAATAGAAGGCAATGCACAATCTATGGTGGCAAAGATTTAAATCAATCCTTGCCTAATTGAGAATACATTAACCTCCTGGCGCAAGTGGTGCAAAAAAGTGTTTTATGTTAATAAAAAAATGAAACCAAAAATTATTGCAAAAAATAAAAAACATCTGATTCAGATTATTGAAAAAGAAGTTCAATTAAATGGTCAGGCATGTGATTTGAATCACATCGATGTTTCTGGCATTACTGATATGTCTTCTCTATTTAATATATCTAAATTTAATGGCAACATATCTGGCTGGAATGTATCAAATGTAAGCAATATGTCATGGTTGTTTTATCAGTCGGAGTTCAATGGAGATATAAGCCAGTGGGATGTGTCTGGTGTAAAAAAAATGACAGGTACATTTGGGGACTCAAAGTTCAATGGAGATATAAGCCAATGGGATGTCTCTAATGTAACTGATATGTCAAGGATGTTTCAAAATTCCTCATTTAATGGGGAAATATTAAGCTGGAATGTATATAACGTGACAAGTATGAGATATATGTTTGCCAAATCAAAATTTAACAATAACATTGGTTCATGGGATGTTTCTAACGTAAATGATATGTCAGGAATGTTTTATGATTCTAGATTTAACCAAGATATTTCTCAATGGAATGTTTCCAATGTGGCTTCCATGTATAGCATGTTTTATTCTTCACAATTTAATGGTGATATTTCC
>Ga0209316_100191_pt1 | contig 23251 bp, 21 predicted proteins | sample 3C3metaG_FD_184150 | JGI IMG/M metagenome (GOLD analysis project Ga0209316, IMG submission 184150) | Freshwater bacterial and archeal communities from Indian Creek, Illinois, USA - 3C3 metaG (SPAdes) (version 3) | ecosystem: Environmental > Aquatic > Freshwater > Unclassified | place: USA: Indian... | reverse complement strand
GCCTTGCTGGCGCGGCTGCTGGGAGCGCCAGCGTAATTGCATTGCCTCGAGCGTGCGGCTTGCCATTCATTCGCCAGCCGCAAGCCGATGTGCGCGCAGTGCCCAGGCCGCGACCATGCTCGCAGCCATTTGCCGCCAATACCAGTGACCAGTGCTTGACGGCGAACTGATTTGCGCCTAATATGGCCCATTATCAATTGCAGTGGGCCGTATATGACTCAAATAGGCGCCAAGTTCTCTGAGCCCGTACCGTACGAAGTGCAAAGCTTGCTCGAGGGCCTTGGTCAGCGGGTAAAGACCGCCCGCGTTCGTCGTGGCCTGAGTGCACAGGAGTTTGCGCACGCCTGCGGCATTGGCCGACGCTCGCTCTACCGCCTCGAGACCGGCGATCCGGGCGTGGCACTCGGCACCTTTCTGTCGGTGCTGTGGCAGTTGGGGCTGCTGGAGTCCGCCCAAGGCGTGGCACATCCGGACCAGGACGAACACGGCAAGATTCTCGAAGCGGCGCGTCGGCCACAGCGCGTGCGCACCCCGGTGGCGCAGGACAACGATTTTTAAGAGCGCACGATGGCCGACAAAGACGAACTCTGCTACGCGTACATTCAGCTGCCGGGCAGCTTCGAGTGGGTTCCCTGTGCGTCCCTGAAGGTCAGGCAGCTTGCTGCCGATGCCTATGAGGGCACGTTCACCTACGGCAAGCGCTATCTGGAGCGCTCAAACGTCGTTGAGCTCGACCCGTATCACCTGCCGCTCACCACCAAGCCACTGAAGTTCACCCAACTCAAGGGCATTCCGGGCGCCTTGCGCGACGCGAGCCCGGATGCCTGGGGGCGTCGCGTCATCCAAGCGCGGCTGCAACGGCAGGAGGCGGACATCTCCGAGATGGAGTACCTGCTCAATGGGCCAGACGACGCGGCAGGCAACTTGCGCTTTGGACGCTCCGTGCAGCCCCCCGGGCCCGCCAAGGCGTTCAACCGCACGCACCAGCTCGAAGCCTTGGTTCTGGCGGCCGAGCAATTGGATGAAACTGGCAAGCTCCCGTACGAGCTGCTCGAGCAACTGGAGCCTGGTACCAGCATGGGCGGAGCGCGGCCCAAGGTCACGCTCGAGGATGGCCACCGCCTCTACTTGGCCAAACTGCCGGAAAAGCGGGACGCGCACAACATGCAGCGCATCGAATACGCGACGCTGGAGCTGGCTCGGGAGGCGGGGCTGCAGGTGTGCGACACCCGCATCGAAGCGGTAGGCAAAGCCGAGGCACTGATGCTCGTGCGCTTCGATCGGGAGTGGAACCCGGATGCGCTGCAAGGCGCTGGCGGGTATGCCAGACATGGCTTGGTCTCTGGTCTCACGGTGCTCAATGCCGACGACGGCATCCAAGGCCGCGAGCGCTGGTCTTATCTGCGGCTGGCCGATGAACTTCGCCGCTGGTCTGCCAAACCGGACGAAGACCGGCGCGAACTGTACCGGCGCATGGTCTTCAACGCGATGGTCACCAACAACGACGACCACCCGCGCAACCACGCGCTGCTGCGCACGACGGCTGGCTGGCGCCTGTCACCGGCCTACGACATCGTGCCGGCGCCTCTCATTGCGCAAGAGCGGCGCGACTTGGCCATGGAAGCAGGGCGCTACGGGCGTGCGGCCAGCCTCTACAACCTGCTCTCGGCGAGCGAGGTGTTTGGGCTTTCGCGCGAGCAAGCTCAAGCGATTGTGGCGCAACTCGAGCAGGTGGTGCGCAGCTGGCGCAACATCTACGCCCGGCACCGCGTAGTGCAGCGTTCGATAGAGCATTGCGCACCAGCCTTCTTGCCAGACTGCTTCTACCGCACAGAGCCGCCGGGTGAAGAGGGGTGAGGCTGCGGATAAGCTCGCTGCCATTTACCGCCAATACCGCTATTTGACTTTTAGAATCTTTTACGGTAAAGTGCATTTACTGAAATAGGCGGTAAAGATGCATCCTCGAACGCAACCCATCGTCACCGCGGCGCAGTTGGGCGCCGTGCTGCACAGCGCGCGCAAAGGCCAGCGGCTCACGCAGGCCCAGCTGGCACAGCGCCTAGGGCTAAGCCAGCGGCGCGTGTCCGAACTCGAGCGGGCGCCGGGCACCTTGAGCGTGGATCAGCTCTTGGCCCTGTGCGCACAGCTGGGGCTGCAGTTGAGCGTGCAACCGCGGGTACAACCGCCCGCCGCCTCGGCCCCGCAGCCGCTCGTGTGGTAGGCCATGGGCCGCCGCTCGAGCAGCCAGCCGCTGGCCATCTGGGCCAACGGCGAGCAGGTAGGCCGCTGGACGCCCACGACGCGCCGCCCCATGGATCTGCGCTACGCAGACAGTTGGCTGGCATCGAGCGCTGCCCGGCCCCTGTCCCTGTCGCTGCCGCTCCCCTTGGTGGGCAACGAGCCGCTGCGCGGTGAGCGCGTCCAATCCTTCTTTGACAACCTGCTGCCCGACAGCGCCGCCATCCGCAGGCGCTTGGCGCAGCGCTATGCAGCGGGCTCCGATGACACCTTTGACCTGCTGGCCGCCATCGGGCGCGACTGCGTGGGCGCCGTTCAGCTCCTGCCAGAGGATGAGGCGCCCACCGGTTTCGACCGCATCGAGGGCCAAGCCTTGGACGACGAAGGCGTGGCCGCGGTTTTGCGCGCCACCGTCGCCAGCGGCGGGCTTGCTGGCCGGGGTGAAGACCAAAATTTTCGCATCTCGATTGCCGGAGCCCAAGAAAAAACCGCCCTGTTGCACCATCAGGGCCAGTGGCTGCGGCCGTTGGGCGCCACGCCCACAACGCACATCATCAAACTGCCCCTCGGTTTGGTGGGTAATATGCAGGCCAATATGCGTACCTCGGTGCACAACGAGTGGCTGTGCCTGAAACTCATGGGGGCGCTGGGTTTCGACGTTGCCCAGGCCGAGATCGTGCGCTTTGCCGACCACGCGCCGGTTCTGGTGGTCGAGCGCTTCGACCGCAAAATGCACCCATCCGGCACTGGGTTGCTGCGCCTGCCCCAAGAAGACTTTTGCCAAGCCTTGGGCGTGGGCCCTGCCTACAAATACGAGTCCGATGGGGGGCCGGGTATCGAGCAACTCGCCCAAGTGCTGGGCGGCTCGCAGAATGCGCGCGCCGACCTGCGCACGCTCCTAGCCAGCCAGGTGGCCTTTTGGCTGATGGCGGCCACCGACGGTCACGCCAAAAACTTCAGCCTGCGGCTGCAGGCTGGGTGCGCCTACGCGCTGACCCCCTTGTACGACGTGCTCTCGGCTTGGCCCATCATCGGCAGCGGCAAGAACCAAATGGCGTGGCGCAACGCCCGGCTCGCCATGGCGGTGAGCGGTAAGAACCGCCACTACGAGCTGGCCACCATCATGCGGCGGCACTTCAACGCCACCGCCGCCAAATGCGGCTGGGGCGCCGACGCCGAAGACATCGTGGCCGAACTGCTGGCCCGGGTAGAGCCAGCCATCGGCGCAGTAGGCCAGCAGCTGCCCGCCGATTTTCCGCAAGACGTGGCCGAGGCCATCTTCATGGGCGTGCGCCGGCAGGCGCAACGGCTTGAGGGGCAGCCGGCCCACTGACGGAGCGGGTGGGTTTCAACGACGACGCGGCAGGCAACTGATGCTTTGACCGGGAGTGGAATTCCGGTGGCGCAGTGCGGCCGGGTGGCTGTTGAGCTGCAAACGAATCAAGCTCGGGGCCAGCCCCTCATCAAAATGGCAGCGCACCGCGTCGCGCAGCATCTCGTGCAGGCCGGGCAGCGTGTCGGCCTCGGTGTAGATGTCGTGCCCCACGGCGCGGGCGGTGTAGCCGCCTGTGGGCGCGGCTTGGGCGATGAAGAGGATCTCGGTCATGGTGGTGGTACGTGCGCAAGCTGCAGCTCAAGCATACCGGTAGGATGGATGTTTCGCGGGCTGGGCCGCCAAAATGGCCAAGTTTTATGGCACGATGAACGGCGTCGGAGCGCCAGCGCAGGCAGGTTGGTGGTTGGTGGTGGGTTTCAGGGTGGTGGCAAGCTTGCCAATTGCAAAAAACGATCTTGTGGGAGCCATACTTCACACATGCCGAAAAATACTCAAGCCCCACACACAGCAGCGGGCCATGCACCCGCACCTGCGCCGCGTCGGGTGCTGGTGTGCGTGACGGGTCTGTCGCCGCAAATCGTGACCGAAACGCTCTACGCCTTGTGTGTGCAGCAACCTGTGCCTTGGGTTCCGCACCAGGTGCACCTCATCACGACCAAGCGTGGCGCAGAGAACGCTCGACTGGCGCTGCTGTCCGACAGCCCCGGCTGGTTCCACCGCTTCATCAGCGACTGGCAACTCAGCGGCATCCAGTTTGACACCCAGACCATACACATCATCCACAACAGGCAGGGTGAGCCGCTCGAAGACATAAAAAACGACGACGACAACCATTGTGCGGCCGACAGCATTGCCGACCTAGTGCGGTCACTGTCTGAGGACGAGAGCACCGAGATTCATGCCTCCATCGCTGGAGGGCGCAAAACCATGGGCTTCTTTATGGGCTACGCCATGAGCCTATGGGGCCGCCCCCAAGACCGGCTGTCACACGTTCTGGTTTCTTCGCCCTTCGAGTCCAGAAGCAAATTTTTTTATCCCACGCCTACGCCCTCCGTCATTTCACCCGACTTCCCCGGGCAAGACTCGCTCGATGCCAGCACCGCTCGCGTCTGGCTGGGCGATATCCCATTCGTGCGGCTGCGCGGGCTGCTGCCTCCCAGCATCAAAGACACACAATCTGGCTTTGCGCAAGCGGTGTCTGCGGCCAATCAGGCCCTTGACCAAATAGAGTTGGAAATAGACGTGGTCGCGTCAACCGTGCGCATCAATCGGCAGGCCTTGAAGCTGCAGCCGATGCAGTTCGGATTGCTGTGCCTGCTGGCCTGGAGATGCCTGCAAGACCTGCCGCCCTTGCCGGCGCCGCTCAAAGACGGCGACGATCCCGAATGGCGGGCCACGGTGCGCACAGGCTTGATCAAGTGCATGGGAGAAATGCGCATACCCAGCAGCCTCGATGCGCGTTTGAACAACAGCGCAGAGCCCATCGGCCCAACCTTCAGCCAACAGCTTTCCAAAATGGAGCGTGCCTTGCGCAACAGCGGCGCCTTGCCCTTGCGGCCCTTGGTGCTGCGGCAACGCATCGGCAACCGAGGCCGGCAGCATGGTTATAGCCTGGGCATCAAGGCAGCGCAAATTCGCTTCGTCCATACATCTTGAGATATCTTGTACACAAAGGGGAGCAAATGCATACCAACAGCAAAATGGAAATCCGGAAGTTCCAAGTTCGATTCAACACCCCCGCGTTTCTTGGCGACGCTGCCCAAAGTGGGCGCTGGCGCACCCCGCCGTTCAAAGCCCATCTGCGCCAGTGGTGGCGCGTAGCCTTCGCGGCCCAACGCCAGTTCGCGGTCAACATGCGCGAAATGCGCGTTTTCGAAGGGCATCTGTTTGGCCATGTTTGGCCGGAAGGTGACCGCGATGGCGACAACAACAAAGTCTCCGCACGCAAAAGTCTGGTGCGCATGCGCTTGAGCAGCTGGAATGAGGGTCATTTGAAATCTTGGCAATCCGCAGTCAAGGTCAACCATCCAGAGGTGGGCATGGTGGATAGCAACCTGTACATGGGCTATGGCCCTGTCGTGTTACCAAGGGGTAGCAGAGAACTCACGCTGAAAGCCCATGCCGCCATTCAAGCCAACGAGGAAGCCGAACTTTCCATCGCCTGCCCCAGCGAAGACGCCACTGTACTCGACCACGCCCTGCAACTCATGGAGCTGTATGGCACCGTGGGCGGGCGCAGCCGCAACGGCTGGGGCTCGTACAGCCTAAAACCAAGCCACGATGCACCCACAGCGAAGTTCGCCCCGGCCAGCAAAGCGTTCACCGAGTGCTTGGCTCTCGACTGGCCCCACGCCATAGGGGCAGACGCCCAAGGCGCACTGATCTGGCAGACGCTGCCGCACAAAGACTGGGCGGCGCTCATGAAAACACTGGCGCAAATAAAGATCGCACTGCGCACGCACGGCACATTTAAGTTTCCGCACGCACAACCTGACGGACAAGTCCACGACCGCCACTGGCTCAGCTACCCAGTTACCCGCCACGCGGTCAGCAGTTGGGGAAACAACGCACGCCTGCCCAACACCTTGCGCTTCAAAGTGCGCCCCACTGCCGACGGCCAACTGGTGGGCGTGATCTTCCACATGCCGCACAAACCACCGGCTGATTTTCGCTCCAGCCCCCAAACCCTTGAGCGCGTCTGGCGCCAAGTGCACAGCCTGCTAGACGGCTACGCCAGCGTGCCGAGCAGCCAGAGCAGCCAGAGCAGCCTGAAGTTAAACCGCATCGGCGCCTAAACACCATGACCCAGCCCTTCCACACCAGCACCGTCTGGCACACCAAAATTGCGGCCCGCATTCACGACCCGGCTGAAAAAGCGCTGGTGCTCATGCGCGACCCTGCTGGGCACGAAAACGGCACCTCGTGGGCACTCAGCCGCCTCATGGGCTTGCGCAATTACAGCGAAACCGACGACACCGATCAACACACCTTAAGCGCGCTGCTGTTCAAAGCCAGCCTGCCCACTGGCATGTACCAAACCGTGCAGCGTGCCGACTGGTGGGCCGCAGCCGCAGACCGGCCGCAGTGGCCCATGCAAGAGCTCGAGGTCACCACAAAAAATGGCAAAGAAGTCACGCTCAAAGTGGCCCCGGGCTCGCAGGTGCGTTTCAGCAGCCAGCCGGTGCTGATCCACCCCCTCACGGGCGAGCAAATCAACTTGGGCCAGCTCCACGACACCGAAGTGGGCGACATCAAAGCGCGCAGTTTTGCGCACCATCTGGATCTGCTCAAAGCGTTGGGCATCCAATCTGGCCAGACGCACGACATGCGCCGCACCCTTTTGGCCCTGTGGCGCTTTGCCCCCGAGCTCAACGAAACCCAAGACAACGGTGCCTTGGGCGAGCTCTGGCACCAATTGCCCGCCGACACGCGCGTGCCCGACCACAGCATTTGGGATCACCTCGACCTCACCAGCGCCTTTGCCGGCGCCTTCGCCGCCGATCCGCAACAAGAAGTGGCTTTGCTCACAGTCTCGCTCGGCCCGGTGCAGAGCTTCATCGCTGCGGCGCGCTCCACCAGCGACTTGTGGGCTGGCTCGCACCTGCTCTCGCGCCTCGCTTGGGAATGCATGCGCCCCCTGTGCGAGGCGCTGGGGCCAGACGCCGTGCTGTTTCCGCGCCTGCGCGGCATCCCCCAAGTGGACCTGTGGCTGCGCGACCAGATGCAACTGCCCCCAGAACTGTTCAACGGCTGCGGTTGGCAAAAAGGCGCCACCGACGCCAACCCCCTGTTCAGCGCCGCCTTGCCCAACCGCTTTGTGGCCGTGGTGCCTGCCTCCCAAGCCCAAGCCCTAGCCCAGCAATGCGAACAAGCCGTGCGCGACTGGCTGCAGCGCACTGGGCTCGAGGTGGTTGATCGCTTGCTCGACGCCGCCGGCCTAAAAACCGAGGCCGAGCAACACTGCCACCAGCAAATGCGCGCACAGCTGGCGGGCTTCCCCGAGGTGCACTGGGCCGCCGTGCCGTTCGCGCTCATCAAACCACGTGACAGCGCCAAACAAAACAACCTCGACACCACGCAGCTCAGCGCCGCCATGGCCCCTTTCTTTGGCGTGGAGCCCAACCAGCCCAGCGGCTTTCTGGCAAGCCCGGCCTGGCAAGTGCTCAAAGACGACATGGCTTGGGACGACCGCACCACCTTCTGGTCGCCCAACCCCGGCACGCTCTATCCAGCCGTGTTCGACTTGGCCGAGCGCGCCTTGGCTGCAGCCAAAGCCGCACGCACCTTTGCCCAGCTGCCGCAAACCGGCTGGCGCTGCTCGCTCACGGGCGAAAGCGAATGGCTCACTACCGAGCCAGCGCAGCTGCAACAGTCGTACCGGCAGCAAAACGACACGCTCTGGGCCAAGGTGCATCAAGCCAAAAAGTCTTGGGCCAAAAGCGGCGAACACCTCGGCGGTTTGGCGGCCATAAAGCGCTTGTGGCCGACCCTGTTTGCTGAACAGGTCAGCCAAGCCACGGGCAAGGACTGCGCGCGCTTTGTCGTCAGCACCCACACCATGGCCCTAGCCAGCCAAATGGAGCAATGGCTGGAGCACGGCGCCCTCACCGAGCCCGGTTTTGCCCACACCTGCCAAACGCTCAAACCCGAAGCCGTGGCCCTGCCGCGCCGGCTCATGACGCGCTTTGGCCAGCAACCCCAAAACCTTGAAGACGCCAAGAAGCTCGCGGGCTTGCTCGAAGCGGCGCGCGACGCCGACGACGAGCGGGGTTTGGAGTCGGTGCAAAAACTGGTCAAAAAAACGCTCGGGCTGCACCTGCCCAGTGGCAGCAAGCCGCTCCAGATCGAAACCTACTACAGCCTGCTCATGCTCGACGGCGACCGCATGGGCGCCATCCTAGCGGGCGACAGCGCCACCCAAACCGCCATCCGCTACCGCGACAGCTTCCACCCCAACGTGCAAACAGGCTTTGATGCGCAAGCGGCCAAAAACAAAGCCCTGCACGCCTACGGCCAGCAGGCCCGCGCCATCAGTCCTAACCGGCATCTGGCGATTTCGGGCGCGCTCAACGACTATTCGCAAATCGTCGTGCGCCATGTGGTGGAGCACGAACACCTAGGCCGCGTGATCTACGCTGGGGGCGACGATGTGTTGGCGATGCTGCCCACCGCCGACCTGCTCAGCACCATGCAGCGCCTGCGTCATGCCTACAGCGGCACCTTGCCCGAAGACGCCCGCATGGACTGGGGCCAAGCCCGCAGCCACCGCGACACACTCCACTGCAGCAAAGGCTTTGCCATCTTGAACGGCCGCCTGATGCGCATGATGGGCCAGCACGCCACCGCCTCTTGCGGTGCCGTGATTGCCCACCACCAAGCGCCGCTTGGGGCGGTGCTGCAAGCACTGCGCGCCGCCGAAAAGCGGGCCAAAACCGAAGGCGGCCGCGACGCCTTTTCCATTACCGTCATCAAACGCTCGGGCGGTGCGCTTTATCTTACGGAAAAATGGGGCGAACCCATCGATCTGCTGCAAGCGCTGATCGGGTTTTTGCGCGCCGACGGCACCTCGCGCCGCGCCATCTACAACAGCCTAGAGTGGCTGCGCGACCTGCCCGAACCCACCGACGGCGCGCGAACCGAAATGCTGCGCAGCCTGCTGGCCTACCAATTCGAGCGCCAAGCCAGCGGCCACGCGCGCCATGAAGCGCCCGCACTGGCCCAGCGCCTCGCGCAGCGCTGTGGCGCGCAAACGAGCGAGCGCCTGAAATGGCTCGCCAACTTCATGGGTATGGCCGAATTTTTGGCCCGCGAAACCCGTGCCGGGCAATCCAGCAGCACCCAAGAGGCCTACACATGAGCAGCGCACACGCCACCGAACACCGCTTCATCGCCCCACTCGACGTGCTCTTTTTGCGCGGCAACAAACTCTTTGGTGCCCCGGGCAGCCACGGCGAAACCCAAGCCCAGCCATGGCCCTCGGTCGTGGCTGGCGCCCTGCGCAGCCAGATGCTGGCGCACGAGGGCATCGACCTAGCCGCCTTTGCCCAAGGGCAGATCCAGCACCCCAGCTTGGGTGTGCCCGCAGCCCCCGGCAGCTTTGCGCTCAGCGCCTTCACCCTGGCGCGCCTGCTAGCCAACGGCAGCTTGCAGACCCTGCACCCGCTGCCAGCCGATCTGGTGGTCAGCGAAAAAGACGGCGGCAAACACCACATTCAGAGCCTGCGTCCGCAAGCACCGCACCCCGGTCTGCTGTGCTCCAGCGGCTTCGCCCAAGTACCCGTGCTGGCCGAAACCGAGCGCCGCAAAGCCAGCAGCGGCCTTTGGCTCAGCCAGCAAGGGTGGCAGCGCTACCTCAATGGCCAACTGCCCCTAGCCGGGACCGATTTGGTGCACTCCAGTACCCTCTGGGCCATCGACGAGCGTGTGGGCATAGGCCTTAACGCCGATACCCGCAGCGCCGACGACGGCAAACTCTACAGCGCCCAAGCCGTCGCCTTTAAGCCCGACGTGGGCTTTGTGGTTAGCGTGCGCGGTGCCGCCGTGCCCGCAAAGGGCACGCTGCGCTTGGGCGGCGATGGCCGTGCTGCCCACAGCCTAAAAGTGGCGCACATCGAGCCCCAACCCGACTTGCAGGCCATTGCCAAACACGGGCGCTGCCGCATCGTGCTCACCACGCCGGGCGTGTTTGCCCAAGGCTGGCTGCCCAATGGCTTTAGGCGCAGCAGCGACGCCAGCTTCCAGCTCGACCTATGTGGCGTGCGCGCCCGGGTGGTATGCGCCACCGTGCCACGCTCCGAAACCATCTCGGGCTGGGATTTGGCCCGCTGGCAGCCCAAAACCGCGCTGCGCAGCGCCCCCATAGGAAGCGTCTATTGGCTCGACCAAATCGAGGCCACAGAGGCAGCCCTAGGCAACCTTGCCGAAAACGGGTTTTGGTCCGATCCCTGTGAAGATCCCCATCGGCGCGCCGAAGGCTTCAACCGCTTTGCCTTCGCAGCCTACCAGTGCCGCTAGAGCTGCCCAAACCCACACACACCCAATCGCAAAATCAAGGAGCCCCCATGTTTGAACAACAAGCCGCCGTTTTTCTGTACGCCGTCAGCCCCGTGCACATGGGTGCCGGGCAGGCCATCGGCGTGATCGACAACCCCATCCAGCGCGAACGCCACACCGGCCATCCCTGCTTTGCCGGCAGCGGCATCAAAGGCGCCGTGCGCCACAGCTTCAAGAGCCTAGGCGGCGATGAAAATCACATCAACCGCCTGTTTGGCCCCGAATCCGGCAGTGCCGACCTGCACGCGGGCGCAGTCAGCTTTGGCGATGCCCAAATCGTGGCCCTGCCGGTGCGCAGCCTAAAAGGCAGCTTTGTCTATGCCACTTGCCCGCAAGCCATCGCCCGCACCCAGCGCCTGCTGGCCCACCTTAACCTAGCGCGCAACTGGCCCGCTCTGCCCGATCTGGCTTCGGGCAAATGCCTGACCACGCACAGCGCGCATCTGGGCGGCAGCGGCGCCGACAAGCTGCACCTCGAAGCCTTTGAGTACGTTGCCACCGACAAAGCCTGCGCCGCCCTGCAAACCATTGCCACCGACCTAGCCCAAAGCGCCCTGCCGGCAGGCGAGGGCTACCAGTATTTCCGCGACAAAATGGCCAAAGACTTGGTCGTGCTCAGCAACGCCGACTTCGACTACTTTAGCCAGCATGCCATGCTGATCGAGCCCCACGTGCGCATCGACGACACCACCGGCACCGCCAGCGATGGCGGCCTGTTTTATACCGAAAACCTGCCGCCCGAGGCGCTCCTCATTGCGCCGCTGCTTGCCAGCCAGAGCCGCAGCGGCAAAGCCGAGGAGAAGATCGAAGCCGCTGCCGTGATGGCGCACATAAAAGCCGTGCTGCACAGCAAACTGCTGCAAGTGGGTGGCGACGCCACCACCGGGCGCGGCCTAGTGGCGGCCACGGTGCTGAGTGCCTAAGCCCACGGAGCCCAGCCATGAACACCACCACGACCAACACCCTTGAACAGCAGCGCGCCCTAGATGCATGGGCCAAGTGCGAGAAATACAAAATAGAGCACGTCAACTTTGCCAAAGGCCTGCCTGCGCTCATCATGAACAGTGGACTGATGCAAGTGCTGGCTTTTTGCCACGAAAAAGGCAGCGCCAACGAAAAAGGGAAGGCCAAAGAAGAAGTTGCAGCCCACCTGCGCATGTGGCTCAACCAACGCTTCAACGGTGTGGCGCGCGACCCGGGTTTTGAAATCTTCATGCAATTGTTGCTCAAGGCCAGCCCAGCCGACTACCAAGCCATCACCACCGAAGCCTACGCATGGCTGCGCTGGCTGCGCCAAATGTCAGCCGCCCGCCTCAAAAAAGAGAGAGCCTGAAATGCCCATTGCCGCCGTACCCGAATATCTAGGCCAAGATTTCAGCAAGGCCTCGCCCGGCTTGCGCTTTGGCATGTACCTGCCTATATGGGGCACCGATCAACGCAGCAATGGCGCACTGCAACAAGCCTGCGCGCTCAGCGCCGACGACAAGCGCATCAGCAAAGCCCTGTGCCAGCGACAGGCCCAACTGTTCAACCACACCCCCACGGCCCAAGGCCTGCGCCTGTACGCCACCGCCGTTGCCCCTTTTACCACCGGGCTGGGCATCGAGCACCCGCTAGAAAACGGCTTTGCCTTCCTCAACCCCTACGGGCTGCCCTATTTACCGGGCAGCGGCGTCAAGGGTGTGTTGCGCCAAGCCGCCCTTGATCTGGCCGGTGGTGCCTGGGAAACCAGCGACTGGAGCCTCGATCAGCGTCACATCATTCTTGATCGCGCCGGCAAGCGCCTATTTGACGCCAGCGACATCGACGTGCTCTTTGGCCGCGAGCCGCAAGAGGGCGACACCCAGCACCTGCGCGGCGTGCTCAGCTTTTGGGACGTGATCCCACAAATCGAAGGCAGCAGCCTGATGGTGGACATCATGACCCCGCACCAGAGCCACTACTACCAGCAAAAGCCCGCAGCCGGCAGCACCAACCCGCACGACAGCGGCGCGCCCAACCCGATCGGCTTTTTAACCGTACCGCCCAAATCCCAATTCGCCTTTCACGTGGTCTGCGACTGCCCGCGGCTCGAGCGCCTTGCCCCCGACTTGGCTGCCAACGAGCGCTGGAAAGCGCTGCTCACCCAAGCCTTTGAACACGCCTTTACTTGGCTGGGCTTTGGCGCCAAAACAGCAGTCGGCTACGGCGCCCTAAGCCGCAATACCCAAGCCGAAGCCGACGAGGCCCAAGCCCAAGCCCAGGCGCATGCCGCTGCCGAGCAAGCCGCCAAAATGGCCAGCTTAAGCGCCAACGAGCGGCAAATAGCAGCGTTCGCTCAGGCCTGCCAGAGCCGATTCGAACAACTGCGCGGTAGCAGAGAGAATCCCAACACCGAAATCCACGCCAAGGCCCGCGCCTTGGCCAAAGCAGCACTTGAAGGCCCTGATGACTGGACCGCTGACGAAAAACATGCTGCTGCCGCTGCCTTGGCCGAATGGGTGCCAAAGGTTGTTAACGTGGATTGGAAAGATGAGCGCAAAAAGCTCAAGCTGGCGGTGCTAAAGGGCGAGGCCTGAAACCATGACCGTTTGGTTCGTCAGCCGGCACCCCGGTGCACTGGCTTGGGCAAAGTCCCAGCGCCTGAAGATCGACCAGCATGCCAGCCACTTGGACGCTGCGCTGGTGCACAGCGGCGACACCGTCATCGGCACCCTGCCGGTTCATCTGGCCGCAAAGGTTTGCGCCCAAGGTGCCGCCTTTTACAACCTCACGCTCGACCTTCCTGCGCAATGGCGGGGCCTCGAACTGAGCGCCGCCAATCTCACGGCATGCAACGCCCGCCTTGAGCGCTTTCACATAGCCCGTTCGCAAGATGAGTTACCCCTTTTTTCAGAGCACATCCAATGAACGCTTTGTTTCAGACGCAGATCATGCTGGTTTCGGATCAAGCGGCCCCGAACCTGCTTCCAGCACTCGACCCCACGCTAAAACCAGAAAAAGCGGTGCTGCTCGTGAGCAGCAAAATGGCCAAAAGAGCCGATGCGCTTGAGGCCGTACTCAGAGAAGTGGGCATCAAGCCGTCTCGGGTACTGCTGCCTGACGAACACAACCTCGCAGCCCTTGAAGAGGTCATGCTGCAAACAGGCAGCGAACTGGGTACGGCAAGCGTAGCTGTAAACCTAACCGGCGGCACCAAGCTCATGGCCCTTACTGCCCAGACCATCGCGCAAATGGCCGGTTGGCCTTCGTTTTACGTCGATGTGGACACCGACCAGATCATCTGGCTCGACAAGAACCGGCCCGCCCAAGCGCTCACCCAGCAACTGCGCTTGCGCCACTACCTGCGAGGTTACGGCTTCCAGCTTAGCGAAGGCATCGAAAGGCCGCAGCCAAATCCTGCATGGCAGGCCCTCGTGACCGATCTCATCCAGAACATTGGCAGCCTAGAAGAAGCCATCGGCCAACTGAACTACCTCAGCCAAGAGGCGCAGCAAACCCTGGTGCACACCTTGAGTTCGCGGCAAAGCGCCAACCACCACCTCGACGCCTTGCTCAGAAAATTTGAACAAGCGCAAGTGCTCAAGCGCAAAGGCGAGCAAGTGCAGTTTGCGCACGAAGCGGCGCGTCGCTTTGCCAACGGCGGCTGGATCGAACACCACGTCTATCAAGCCGTTTGTCGGGTGACCGGTGACTTGGGCATCCGTGACAAGGCCGCCAACCTGCAGGTAACAGACGCCAGCGGGCAGCCCAACGAAATGGACGTGGCCTTGATGGCTCGTAACCGGCTGTTCGTCATTGAATGCAAGACCGCCCGCATGAACAACCCGGATGACACCAAGGCCAACGACACTCTTTACAAGCTCGCCGAAAACTGCAAACGCATTGGTGGGCTAGGAACACGCGGCATGCTGGCCAGCTACCGCCCTTTGCGCCCTTCAGAGCAACGGCTTGCCAAGGTGCTGCAGATTGAAGTGGTTGCTGGCCGGGAGTTGGCCTCCTTGGACGATCGGCTGAAAAGCTGGATCAGGCCCTGAAAGGGTTTAGGCATGCACAACGCCCAAGGCCAGCACAAGCTGATCAAGATCAGTTTAAAAATTGCTGCAACGCAACCCGTGGCCTGGCCTCATTTTGCCGGCAGCACGCTGCGCGGGGCATTTGGCCGCGCCTTGCGCGAAGCAGCCTGCGTAACGCGCCAGCCGCGTTGCGACGGCTGCGCATTGCGCCTACACTGCAGCTACGGCGTGGTGTTTGACCCCTTGCCCCCCGTGCAGCCACTGCACCCATCATTTCGCAATGGCCTCCCCCTGTATGTGGTGCAGCCACCTGCCATGGGCGCTTGCCGCTTGGATGCGGGCATGGAGCAAGCCTTCTCCATCCTTTTCTTCCCCGGTTCAAATCAGCACCTAGGCCTACTACCGCTCGTTTTGCAGCGCACTGTAGCGCAGCAGCTCAACCGTCCGGGCCTGTACAAGCTCATAAGCACCTCGAAAGAGGAAATAAGCATCGAGCCAGTCAGCACCACACCTACTCAACCCACTGCCGATCAATCGGCCACGCAGCTCACACTGCGCTGGCGCACCCCATTTCGCGTGCAACAAAACGGCAGCCCGATCTCAAACCCGCAGGCATTAGACGCCAAGGTTTTTGTTCGGGCGTTGCTAAGGCGTCAGATGCAGTGGTGCCAAATAACGTGTCAACCCCCGCCCGAGCCCAAGCCACTGCTGCAAGCTGCAACCCACTGCCGCTTAGATACAAACAATCTGCACTGGCATGACATGCAGCGGCGCAACAGCATACTAAACGAAAAAATACCGCTGAGTGGGCTCGTGGGTGCTGCCACCCTGCATGGCCCCAAGTGGGCCATAAGCAGCCTCATGCCCCTGTTAAAGCTGGCTGAACAAATCCACGTCGGCAAAGAAACCGTCATGGGGCTGGGCCAGTTTGCAGCCAGCCAACCAGAACCTGGTTAAGCGGGAGCAGGGTCAACAAGCTTGCCAAACGCCACGCGAGCTTGCAAGCGTCCGAAAATCGCGGACATGACCCACAGACACTTGTTCCTGATCGGCTACGACATCAAATCCAACTCGCGCCGGTGCAAGGCGCTGCGCCAGGTGCAGCCGCATGCCATGGGTGGCCAAAAATCGTTTTACGAATGTTGGCTTACCGTTTCCGAGCTGCAAGAGTTGCTGGGCCGACTGAAAAATGGCATCGAAGGCGAAGCCGATCGCGTAGTGATCGTTCGCCTCGACGCGCGAACGCAGAGCATCACGTTGGGCCAAGCAGAATCCATTGCAAACACCGACTACTTTCACATCGCCTGACACCTGAACCCAGCAAAGCCATGAGCACTCTGTACATCGACCGCCAAGGAAGCCAACTCAAACTATCGGGTGGCGTCCTGGTCGTGAACACGCCAGATGATCCTACGGCGAGGCGGCTGCCGCTCAAGTACCTCGAGCGGGTGGTGCTGCGCACCGATACCGAACTCAGCAGCAAAGTGCTTTGTGGACTGGCTGCAGAGGGCGTCAACCTGATCGCGCTGGGAGGGCGCAGGGGCGAGGAAATTGCACAAATAACCGGATCCCCGCACAACGACGCCAAGCGCAGATGGCAGCAAGTGCTGTTTCTCAGCCAAGAAGCAGGCTGCACACAATTCGCCCGGCGCATCGTCATAGCCAAGGTGAAAAAGCAACTGGCAGTGCTGCGCCATCTTTCTGCCTTGCGCCCAGACCTGCGCAAACCCATGCACGACGGTCAACGACAGATAGCCACCATTGTGGAAGCACTCTTGACAGACGAAAAAAACAACAACTTGAAACTCGAGCAAATCAGAGGCATGGAAGGAGCCGGTGCTGCCGCATACTTTGGCGCCTACTTCACTGCATTTGCGCCCAAACTTGGAGCAACAGGCCGCAACCGGCGGTCACCACGCGACCCGGTCAATGCGGTGCTGTCCTTGAGTTACACCATGCTGTACAGCCGGGCAACTGAAGCTTGTTGGGCTGCTGGCCTCGACCCGGCGATAGGTGCCCTTCATAGCATGAGCCATGGCCGAGCAGCGCTGGCTTGCGACCTCATGGAACCGCTCAGGCCTGCAGTTGATAGTTGGGTATGGCAATTGTTCCGTGATGGCCACTTGCGAGCAGAGCATTTTGGGTTAGATGGCGCCGGGCACTGCCTGCTAGGCAAGGCAGGCCGCTCCAGCTACTACCCCTTGTGGGAGGAGCAGCAGAAGCGGCTGGGCAAAATTTTGCAGAAGTATGCCAAATTGGCCTCAAGCGCATTCGTTACAGCCGATACACCCAGCCACTGGTCTGCCCTCACTGATCACGAGGGAGGATAAGCCATGCTACTGCCTGCATCCCACGTCCGGCCACTGTACATCCAGAGTCCTGCCGTACGCCGTCTGGATCTGGATGCAGCGCGCAGACTGCGGGTTGAACGCAGCCATCAGCCAGATGTGCACATTCCACTGCATCACGTATCCCGGATCGTTTGCTCTGCAAACATCGATGTCGCATTTGAAGTGGTGATTGCGTGCATGCAAGGCGGCATACCTATTGTTCTAACCGACAAAAGCGGAGACACAGTCGGCTGGTGCATAGGTCAACGGAGAAAAGAAACAACCCTCAAACAATTGCTAATCCATGCACTTGATGACCCTGCATGGGAAGAACTTTACAAACCATGGTTAGAAAACCAGAAAAAAGCCGTTGCCGCGCAGGTACTGATGTTTTGCGCTGTGCAGGGGAGTGCAAAAGCCAGACGCAACCCGCGTGCTGCACTGTGCAATGCACACCAAAAGAAATTTGGGCAAGCATGCACACTGTGGGTTGATCAATACGCCAGCCTAGGAAAACAAGCGCTGGTGGCTGCACTTGAAAAGGAAATAGGCGATCCAGCGCTGCTGGCATGGCGTCGCCCGGGCCTAAATCTAATGGAGGACTTGGGTTCAATAATCGGCTTGCATGCCCATACCGACATTCACCACGCACAACAGTTGCCAGCACCTGAGAAGGCGCAAGCGTGGGCGGTGCGTTTGCACGAGGCACACATGGCTCATTGGCAGCAACGCATAGCATATCTGATGGTGGCGTTTGAGCAATTTCTAAGGAGTCACTGGCTATGAGTCAGCACTGCAAAACGACGTCAGGGCTCAGTACCATCCCGCATGGCCATGCCAAGCATTGGATGATAGCCTACGACATCCGCGACAAAAAGAGACTGCAAAAAGTGTGGCGCTTCATCAGCAAAGAGGCCATACCGATGCAGTATTCTATCTATCTGATCCAATGCGACCGGGATTATCTGAACCAGATCATCTTCAAACTGCTGGAAATGATTAATACAAGAGAGGATGATGTACGGATTTATCCTCTCACACCTGTCACGCGCATGTGGGGGCTGGGAAGGCAGTTTGCTGACGATGGCAACGTGCTTAGCGATGAGTTTTTGGATAAAATCACGCAAGACAACTACGCGTGCCAATCTGGCACCAAGACCCATGCCACCCCCTTGGCTTTTGGTGAAGGTGGAATTTTGTGAAAGGGCTATGCAACTTATTGAAATATTGGAATATTTTAAAGGCTGGAGCCTGAATGCGCCCCCCGAATTTCAGGGGATTAAGACATGTAGTTCCAGACGGCCACTAACTGGCCTGTCGCCTGAATGCGCCCCCCGAATTTCAGGGGATTAAGACCCATTCTGCTTCACCACCGCCAGCACAAATTCGGCCTGAATGCGCCCCCCGAATTTCAGGGGATTAAGACTTACCATCCTGCCACACCGCCGCCAACACAACTTCGCCTGAATGCGCCCCCCGAATTTCAGGGGATTAAGACTTGATGAGTAGCGGCGGCAGTTGGTTTGGCGATGGGCCTGAATGCGCCCCCCGAATTTCAGGGGATTAAGACACCATCCTGCCCCACCGCCGCCTGCACGATTTCCGCCTGAATGCGCCCCCCGAATTTCAGGGGATTAAGACAGTTCAGCCGAAGCGCACTTCAGCGCCCGGCCGGCCTGAATGCGCCCCCCGAATTTCAGGGGATTAAGACAAGGCATCCGCGTCGTGGTACGGCACCTGTGGCGCCTGAATGCGCCCCCCGAATTTCAGGGGATTAAGACGCTTGCTTGGGGAGTAAAAACTCCTTTCTCCGCGCCTGAATGCGCCCCCCGAATTTCAGGGGATTAAGACTCAAAGCCGGAATCCGTGGGAACGGACACTTCGGCCTGAATGCGCCCCCCGAATTTCAGGGGATTAAGACGGCAGGCGAAGCCCGCAAGATACACGCTCCGTGGCCTGAATGCGCCCCCCGAATTTCAGGGGATTAAGACGATGGATCAGAATGGGACGTCTGAATCATCATAGGCCTGAATGCGCCCCCCGAATTTCAGGGGATTAAGACGATGTTTCATCGCTCAGTGTCCCCGCTGAAAAGAGCCTGAATGCGCCCCCCGAATTTCAGGGGATTAAGACCTTGACGTTTGATCGTAAAGCGCAATAAATCGAGCCTGAATGCGCCCCCCGAATTTCAGGGGATTAAGACCCGCTTTTCGTCACCGCCGCCAGCACAATCTGCCTGAATGCGCCCCCCGAATTTCAGGGGATTAAGACCTTGACGTTTGATCGTAAAGCGCAAGTAATCGAGCCTGAATGCGCCCCCCGAATTTCAGGGGATTAAGACTTGACGTTTGATCGTAAAGCGCAAGTAATCGATGCCTGAATGCGCCCCCCGAATTTCAGGGGATTAAGACTAGCTGATCGCGTTCGGCATCAATTTGCGCTTGGGCCTGAATGCGCCCCCCGAATTTCAGGGGATTAAGACCAATGCTCTGCGCCGTCGAAAAAGATGGTAACGCCTGAATGCGCCCCCCGAATTTCAGGGGATTAAGACCGTGCTGCTCTGTGCGATTGCCCATCAGAGTGGCCTGAATGCGCCCCCCGAATTTCAGGGGATTAAGACACCGAGTCTGTAATGGTCGCACTGGATGATGTGCCTGAATGCGCCCCCCGAATTTCAGGGGATTAAGACTCAGGGGCGCGATGATTGGCTCAAACACCGACGCCTGAATGCGCCCCCCGAATTTCAGGGGATTAAGACGCAGATTCGCGGGCATTGTCTCGATCTAGGCGCGCCTGAATGCGCCCCCCGAATTTCAGGGGATTAAGACACCACCGGCGGCACCGAGTCTGTAATGGTCGCACGCCTGAATGCGCCCCCCGAATTTCAGGGGATTAAGACGCACCGAGTCGGTAATGGTCGCACTGGATGATGTTGCCTGAATGCGCCCCCCGAATTTCAGGGGATTAAGACGCAGATCTATAAGCGCTTGGCGAGCTGCATCGGCCTGAATGCGCCCCCCGAATTTCAGGGGATTAAGACCGGATGGTTGTGCAGGTGTAGCAGGGTCCAAATGCCTGAATGCGCCCCCCGAATTTCAGGGGATTAAGACTCAACAATGGCAGCTAGCAGCGCTTGTAGCAAGCGCCTGAATGCGCCCCCCGAATTTCAGGGGATTAAGACCCAGCGGATACAGTGCGCCATCATCTGGCGGGCCTGAATGCGCCCCCCGAATTTCAGGGGATTAAGACCACCGCAGCCAAAACAATCTCGCGATCAGCCTGCGCCTGAATGCGCCCCCCGAATTTCAGGGGATTAAGACCGGCGTCATGGTCGTCCCCTTACCGCGCCGTCTGAGCCTGAATGCGCCCCCCGAATTTCAGGGGATTAAGACAGCGCCGGGCCGCTTCCTGCCTGGTGCCGCCAGGCCTGAATGCGCCCCCCGAATTTCAGGGGATTAAGACGCGCACAGTGCCGGTGCCATCACGATGCGCCTGAATGCGCCCCCCGAATTTCAGGGGATTAAGACCAGACTGAAGGCTGCGGACAGCAGTCTCAACAAGCCTGAATGCGCCCCCCGAATTTCAGGGGATTAAGACTCAACAATGTCTGAGGCTAGGCTAACGCTGGTGCGCCTGAATGCGCCCCCCGAATTTCAGGGGATTAAGACGAAAGCATCCCTATCGAAAGTTTCAACCTCCCTTTGCCTGAATGCGCCCCCCGAATTTCAGGGGATTAAGACCAGCTCCTCACTCGTGACCCATGGTAAGTGCAGCGCCTGAATGCGCCCCCCGAATTTCAGGGGATTAAGACACATCGGGACCGCCGTCCGTGTCGCGGATGGTGCCTGAATGCGCCCCCCGAATTTCAGGGGATTAAGACGTTCGTTTCCAAGTCGAACCCCTTTTTTTACCACCAGCCTGAATGCGCCCCCCGAATTTCAGGGGATTAAGACGCCTCAATAGCGCGCATGGCTTCGGCTTGCTTGCCTGAATGCGCCCCCCGAATTTCAGGGGATTAAGACGACCATGGCGCGCACTGCGGCAAGGGTGGGGCCTGAATGCGCCCCCCGAATTTCAGGGGATTAAGACAGCTGGAGAGGGCGGCGGCGGTGTCCAGCTGGAGAGGCCTGAATGCGCCCCCCGAATTTCAGGGGATTAAGACCCACGAGCGTTTGCGTGTTCGTTTCCAAGTCGAGCCTGAATGCGCCCCCCGAATTTCAGGGGATTAAGACGGACCGAGTCGGTAATAGTCGCACTGGATGATGCCTGAATGCGCCCCCCGAATTTCAGGGGATTAAGACGCCGGTAACCTCGATTGGCTGTCCACTTGTCATGCCTGAATGCGCCCCCCGAATTTCAGGGGATTAAGACTCTAGGCTAACGCTGGTACTGCGTGCTGGGTGCCTGAATGCGCCCCCCGAATTTCAGGGGATTAAGACTTACGCGGGCCAGTGGTGAATTCGTAATGAGCGCCTGAATGCGCCCCCCGAATTTCAGGGGATTAAGACATTCGGGAGCTACCCTAGCCGTGGCGAAAGCCTGAATGCGCCCCCCGAATTTCAGGGGATTAAGACCCAGTGGTGAATTCGTAATGAGCGCGGGTTTCGGCCTGAATGCGCCCCCTGAATTTCAGGGGATTAAGACGTCTGAACGGTGCTCGCCGAGCTGCCCGATAGCGCCTGAATGCGCCCCCCGAATTTCAGGGGATTAAGACCAATCTCGATGCCGCCACTGCCACGAGTCGGGCCGCCTGAATGCGCCCCCCGAATTTCAGGGGATTAAGGCAGGTCGGCAAGGGTGGCAAATTGCGCGTCGCTGCCTGAATGCGCCCCCCGAATTTCAGGGGATTAAGACCTCGCCGAGTTGCCCGATAGCTTTCAGCAGATTGCCTGAATGCGCCCCCCGAATTTCAGGGGATTAAGACATCAGCCAGCGATGCAAGCGCCCTCAGCAAATCCGCCTGAATGCGCCCCCCGAATTTCAGGGGATTAAGACCCTCAACGCTGTAGACGTACTGCGCGCTCATGACGCCTGAATGCGCCCCCCGAATTTCAGGGGATTAAGACGATGCCGGTGGCTTTCTGCTCTATGAGCTGGTTGGCCTGAATGCGCCCCCCGAATTTCAGGGGATTAAGACTGTCAAGCTGTGCTGCCAAGGAAAAAACCTTGGCCTGAATGCGCCCCCCGAATTTCAGGGGATTAAGACCGGCTTGCATTTGAGGGTCTTTGGCTTTTACGCCTGAATGCGCCCCCCGAATTTCAGGGGATTAAGACGCAGGCCGATGAGGGTCTCGCCGCGCTGGCGGCCTGAATGCGCCCCCCGAATTTCAGGGGATTAAGACGCAGGCCGATGAGGGTCTCGCCGCGCTGGCGGCCTGAATGCGCCCCCCGAATTTCAGGGGATTAAGACGACAGTCTTGCGCGCACACCCTCCCCGATCACGCCTGAATGCGCCCCCCGAATTTCAGGGGATTAAGACGACTCGTCCTTCGGCTTCTTCTTGTCTTTGGCCTGAATGCGCCCCCCGAATTTCAGGGGATTAAGACACGGTAAGCACCAGTGCCGCAATGGCGCAGCCTGAATGCGCCCCCCGAATTTCAGGGGATTAAGACGTTGTGCAGGGCCACGCCGAACAGCGCTGCGCCGCCTGAATGCGCCCCCCGAATTTCAGGGGATTAAGACGCCAGTTCCTCATTGCCCATAATGGCCGGTTTGCCTGAATGCGCCCCCCGAATTTCAGGGGATTAAGACAGCGACTCCTCTGATGGTCTTTTTGTGTTTGCGCCTGAATGCGCCCCCCGAATTTCAGGGGATTAAGACAACCCGTTTTTGCCCGTTGAGTTAGAGACTTTTGGCCTGAATGCGCCCACCGAATTTCAGGGGATTAAGACACACTGAGCCGCACGACCAAGATCAGGCGCCGGCCTGAATGCGCCCCCCGAATTTCAGGGGATTAAGACAGCGTTGCGCTGCGCTTTTGCTTACTGCTTACTGGCCTGAATGCGCCCCCCGAATTTCATGGGATTAAGACGCAAATTCGCGGTTTTGTTGCCCGGGTTTACTATGCCTGAATCGGGGGCTGCAGTTGAGCGTGCAACCGCGGGAGCAGCCGCCCGCCGCCTCGGCCCCGCAGCAGGGCGCGTGGTAAGCCATGCGAGTGGGTTCCCTGCGCGCGCACTGGCTGCTTGGCTAGGTGTCACATCCCGGACGATCATATGGGCGTTTATGGAACAGATCAGGGCGAGAGGCGTACCATTCTTTCATGGCTTGCATCGGCGTTTTGCTCTTCAACGCTGACT
>Ga0209316_100190_pt1 | contig 23257 bp, 23 predicted proteins | sample 3C3metaG_FD_184150 | JGI IMG/M metagenome (GOLD analysis project Ga0209316, IMG submission 184150) | Freshwater bacterial and archeal communities from Indian Creek, Illinois, USA - 3C3 metaG (SPAdes) (version 3) | ecosystem: Environmental > Aquatic > Freshwater > Unclassified | place: USA: Indian... | reverse complement strand
CTCATTACTATCCATTCTTTAAAAAATATGATAACTTTGCCGGCAACTACGGTGGCTCATGGTGGCGTCAAGTAGATGAGTTTGGACCATTCAATGGACCAATTTTATTTACAACGAACTGCATTGTGCCACCAAGAACCGATGAAATTAGAAATAGAATTTTCACATCAGGTGCTTCTGGCTTCCCAGGATGTATGCATATCGTTGCAGACGAGAAAGGCAAGAAAGACTTCTCGGCTGTTATTGAGATGGCTAAAAAATGTCCTTCGCCAACTGAAATTGAGACAGGATCAATTGTTGGTGGTTTCGCACATGAGCAAGTATTTGCTTTAGCGGACAAAGTGGTAGATGCCGTTAAAACCGGTGCCATTAAAAAGTTCTTTGTTATGGCGGGCTGTGATGGCAGAATGAAGTCTAGAGAGTATTACACTGAATTTGCTGAAAAACTTCCAAAAGATACAGTCATTCTTACCGCAGGATGTGCGAAGTACAGATACAATAAGTTGCCACTTGGAGATATTGGTGGCATTCCAAGAGTTCTTGATGCTGGACAGTGTAATGATTCCTACTCATTAGCTATCGTAGCTCTTAAACTCAAAGAAATATTCGGGCTAGAAGATGTGAATGAACTTCCGATTGCTTATAACATTGCATGGTATGAGCAAAAGGCTGTCATTGTACTTCTAGCACTTTTATACCTTGGCGTGAAGAATATTCACCTTGGCCCAACGCTTCCAGGTTTCTTATCACCAAACGTTGCTAAAGTCCTAGTTGAGACATTTGGCATTGCGGGCATTGGTACTGCAGAAGACGATATTAAACTTTTCATGGCTTAATTTTAAAGAGCAGCCTCAGTGTCTGGGGCTGCTTTTTTAAATAATTGGGGCGACTTTGTGAAAATTAAGAATCAATTATTAGTAACACACGGAATTTTAGTTGCTCTAGCCCTCGCCATAGTTTTTATAAATATTTGCACGTTTAAGGACATGGAAAGCGATTCAAATATTATCAATCAGGCAGGAATGAATATTACGCCCCAATTTGAGCCAGCGATACGGCTAGTTTGAGCCACCTTCACCGCAGAAGAGCAACCTACCATATCTCTGTCAATAGCATGTTCTACAGCGTTCCTTATGAGTTCATTAAGCACAAGGTAGACGTTCGCATCACCCGAGCTGTGCTAGAGGTGTTCTTTCAGAATAGCCGTATCTGCTCACATGCCAGATTACATGGCCGGGAAGGACAATACAGCACCGTCACTGACCATATGCCCGAGGAGCACCAGAAGTACGCGCAGTGGAATGCACATCGATTCATTTCATGGGCGGCTAGTGTTGGTCGCAACACTGAGGTGGTCATTAAGGCTATTCTCGCCACACATAAGGTGGAGCAGCAGGGATACCGCAGCTGCAACAACATGTTGAGGTTAACGGAGAAGTATCCGGTCGAGAGAATTGAAGCTGCCTGCCAAAAAGCTCTTGGGTACACCCCCAGTCCCAGTTACAAGAACGTACAGACGATACTCAAGTCGGGCAACGACCAACCTGCGCAAAAGCCTGAGAAGAAGGAGCCATCTTCGCAACACGGCTTTGTCAGAGGGGCCACATACTACGGCGGTGAACCCAAATGCTAACTGAGATGACGGTGCAAAAGCTACTAGAAATGCGTCTCTCGGCAATGGCTGAACAGTTTAAGAAGCAAATTCTTGACCAATCTTTTGATGCATTGTCCTTTGAAGAACGTTTTGGCTTGCTAACAGACGTAGAGTAGGCGAGGCGCAAGAACAACCGTCTGACTAGGTTGTTCAAGAAAGCAGAATTGCACTTCCCGGGCGCCTGCATTGAGGACATTGAATACCATGTTGACAGAAAGCTCGACAAAGCCCTGATCACTCGGTTGTCCACCTGCAACTACACCGGAGACAGGCGCAACATCATCGTGCTCGGGGCTTCTGGTGCGGGCAAGACTTACATGGCCTGTGCGTTTTAACCGTGAAGGTGGCTCACTCTTCAATTGACGTTAGCAATTTAACGGAAGACGGCGTAGGCTGACCAATCATTGTCGTAAAGCGTGGCCAGAGCGGTACTCATCGAGGCGGTGCGACGCACTGAGCACTCATGCGGTGATTGTAAGCGTGGTATTTCTGCGTATCCCCGGAGAGAGGGCCTGCTGATACAAGGCGAAGGAGGAGAGCTAATGAAGACCAAGCACATGCGGGTAGCCATTCTTCATGCTGAGAACCGGACTGTCGGGAGGAAGTCGTCGGTTGAAAGTGAACTGTTTTCGAAGCTGTTTCAGGGGTTTGTCGACAGTGGGGTGGTGGCGCTCCCAGTCGCCTATCATGACGATAATTGCGGTGAGGTCGAGCCACAGCTCATGCAGTTTGATGGCGTCCTCGTTTGGGTCGACCCGCTTGAGGGAGGGCGTGACCGCACCTTGTTAGATGCCATGCTGCGCCGTGTGGCATCTGCCGGCGTCTTTGTCAGTGGGCATCCCGACGTCATTTTAAAGATTGGTACCAAGGAAGTATTGTATAGCACGCGTGAAGTAGGCTGGGGGTGCGACACGCATATTTATCTTGCGCTAGAACAGATGTACCAAGAATTACCCCGGCGACTGGCTTCTGGGGAAGCCCGGGTGCTGAAGCAGTACCGTGGCAACGGCGGCATAGGCGTGTGGAGAGTGCAGTTGCAGGGTGATTCGCTGTTTGGCGATGGGCGGCGTGGCGACTCGTTAGCGCTGAGTTATGATACCCCTGTCTGCGTGCGCCAAGCTATCCGAGGCTCGTATGAAGAAGTGATGTCCCTCGAAGCCCTACTTAACCTATGTCGGCCCTACTTTGTGAACAAGGGCCTTGTGATTGACCAAGCCTATCAGGAGCGCCTAGTTGAGGGTATGATTCGCTGCTACTTGGTTCACAACCAAGTAGTGGGGTTCGGCCACCAAGCAGTCAATGCCCTCTTCCCAGCCCCAGCAGGTGCGCTGCCCTCCACAGCGCCGCAACCCGGGCCGCGCCTGTACCATCCGCCCAGCAAGCCTGAATTTCAGTCGCTGAAGTACAAGCTCGAACGGGAATGGCTCCCTGCTGTGCAAGAACTGCTGCGCATTGACACTAGCCAACTCCCAATCATCTGGGATTGCGATTTTCTTTTGGGCCAGAAGGACATGCTAGGGGCCGATACCTATGTGCTGTGCGAAATCAACGCCAGCTGTGTTTCGCCGTTTCCGGAGGAAGCAATTCCCTTCATAGTTGCGTCTACCGTCGCTCGACTGCAAAGTTAGGCGCACCGTCGCCTGCTGTTTAGATGATTAGTTGTGAGGAGGTGCGGCATGGATTTCACCATCATCGGAGTTAGAGAAAATGTAGCATATTTAGAAAGAGCTATTGATTACTTTGCCGAAAAGTGGGCTATAGATAGACGAATCTATGAAAATTGTATAGGTAATAGCATTGCGACACAAAGTCCGCTGCCACGCTGGTTTTTGATGATACGAAATGAAGAAATAATAGGCAGTTACGGTCTTATCACCAATGACTTCATAAGTCGTCAAGACTTGTTTCCTTGGTTGTGTGCTCTATATGTCGAAGAGAGCTACAGAGGGAAGAATTTAGGGGCTAAGCTTTTAGAGCATGGAAGGAGTGAAGCGTCAAAACTAGGTTATAAGAAAGTATATCTCAGTACTGATCATAGCGGATTCTACGAGCGGCATGGCTGGATATATATAGGGAATGGCTTTCATCCCTGGGGTGCAGAGTCCAGAATATATGAGTGCGATACAATACCGGGGCATGTAGGTGCTTGTCATGCCATTTAGCATTGTTCGTCGGGAGATCACGAAGATGAAGGTTGACGCAGTCGTCACCTTCATAAGTAAGCCGGGCCTTTTTAGGGAAGGCAAGGTAACCGTAGAACCTAGCAACTCGCAGCTGGCAAAATACTTGGTTCGCGTCTAAATGCCGAACTACAACCCAGAGAACACCAGAGAGAGCGAGAGGCTCCTTAGCATGGCGCATTTAGACGCACTTTTTTATGCTGCCGAGCATGAATGCGCGAGCATTGCCTTTCCGCTGGTTTCTAGCGAGAGCTCTGGCTACCCGCGAGAGGAAGCCTTGCGCGTGGCGAACATAGCCATACGTGACCACCTCCTTTTCAACGACATGAAGGTGTACTTGGTCATTCCTAACAAAGAAGATTTTGCAGTTAGTGAGCGTTTGCAAGGTGAAGTCGGCAGCTACATAGAGAGCTACTATGTCAGGGAGGGCAAAGCTCGGCCACGAGAGCATCTCCATTATCCCATGATGGTCCTCACGCAGGCGGAGTCGATGCCGTCTAGCTTTAACGATGTGATTGACAGGCTCGATGAGCCTTTTTCGGTTACTTTGCTACGGTTAATTGATGATAGGGATATGACCGATGTAGATGTGATAATTGAGGACTTCATCACGCGCAGCCGCTACGATATCTTTGTCATTAACCAGATTTTATTTCAATACGACCAGCCGCTGCTAGGTGGGTAAGCCCAATAGATGCCCTTCTTTGTCGCTTAGCAAGCGACCTTGTTCCCTGCGGGAGGTGCTACCCTTAAGTCACAAGAAACTTAAGGGAGGGTCCTGTAATGAAAAGTGGACTGACCGAACTCGTATTCATACTAGATAAGAGTGGCTCCATGAGTGGCCTAGAGGCGGACACTATTGGCGGCTTCAACTCCATGCTGGAAAAGCAGAAGGCAGTTCTAGGTGAGTGCTGCATTACGACGGTGCTGTTTGCGCATGACTACGAGCTGCTGCATGACCGTATCGATATTAGAGGGGTTCGTTCTATTAGCGAGAGGGAGTATCAGGTTGGGGGAAACACCGCGCTCCTAGACGCCATAGGCAAGGCGATCCACAAGGTAAGCAAAGTGCAAAAGAATACTGCCGAGGAGTTTCGTGCCGAGAAAGTGTTGTTCGTCATTATCACAGACGGCGAGGAGAACGCCAGCCGCGAGTATTCGGCCGAGATGATAAAGGAAAGAGTCGAGCACAAGAAGAAAAAATACGGGTGGGAGTTTATTTTTCTCGGTGCAAATATCGATGCTGTGGCGGCCGCCCACCGGTTTGGCATTGCGGTAGACCGCGCACAGGATTTCCACCCAGACAGAGAGGGCCTGTCCTTGAGTTTTATGGCGATGAGCGACGCGGTGTCTATGTTCCGCGAAGAGTCTGCCGTACCGCTAGATTGGAACGCCGCCTTGCAACAAGACTTTAAGCGGCGCGGAAGACGTAAATAAGCACCGGTAGACCGAGGCAAACAGTATCTGCCACTTGCGAACTGCAAAAGGAGCGTGTCAATCTGTGAACATCTTTCTGCTTGGTTTAATCAGTTTCTTTACCGATATATCTTCCGAAATGGTTTATCCCCTCATTCCCCTCTTCCTGACTAGTAGCCTTGGGGCTAGCCCGGTGGTGATTGGGCTAATTGAAGGGACGGTAGAGAGCCTTGCTTCACTGCTTAGGGTTGTCTCTGGCCGCTACTCTGATCAGCTAGGCAAACGCAAACCTTTGGCCGTCAGTGGGTACCTGTTTTCCTTTGCAGGTAAGTCACTACTGGCTTTAGCGGGAAGCTGGCCGGGGGTATTTTTGGCACGAGCCCTAGACCGCATGGGCAAAGGTGTGCGCAGTGCACCGCGCGATGCCTTAATTGCGGAATCTGCCATGCCAGGCAAACTTGGAGCCGCCTTCGGTTTTCATCGGTTGATGGATACACTTGGCGCGGCGGTTGGCGTTGTATTGGCCTACTTCCTTTTAAGAACTGCGCCTCAGGAGTACTCGCGCGTTTTTCTCTGGTCCCTGCTCCCAGCTGGCTTGGCGGTACTGTGCTTCGTGCCAGTGAAAGAGGCGCTAGCTGCGAAGAGCAGTTCGTCCAAACAGGCCCTGCCCCCCCTAGCGCAACTTCCGCAGCCTGTTAAAATGTTTTACCTGGTATCACTATTGTTTGCCCTCGGCAATTCTTCGAATCATTTTATCCTGCTGCGAGCCTACAACATCGGCTTTGTGCCGGCGAGCGTGGTTTTACTGTACCTCGTGTACAATCTTAGTTATGCTGCCGTTTCTTATGGGGCTGGTAAACTATCTGATAGAGTAGGCCGGAAGCCCTTGCTGCTTGGCGCTTACCTGCTCTATGCAGTTGTCTACGCCGGCTTTGCGCTTGTGGCGTCTCCGAGTGCCTTGTGGCTCTTGTTTGCTATCTACGGACTGTATGCGGGCATAGCAGAGGGCGTGGAAAAGGCCCTGTTGATGGATATCGGAGGCGAATTTGGCAAGGCCACCATTCTTGGTTGGCACGGAACCATAGTTGGCATGACACTGCTTCCAGCCAGTCTTTTGGCCGGTTTACTTTGGAAGTACGTTGGTCCTTCCGCTCCCTTTGCTTTTGGGGCTGTGATGGCACTTGTTGCGAGCGCGTTACTGTACCGTCTAATTGAACTACAAGGAACTTAAGCGTCAAGAGCCCTCGTCTTGCCAGAAGGCCAGTCGAGGGCTTGCGTCTTGACTCTTTGTGAAAGCACCTGGCCAAGAGACAGCCTGCTAGGTGCCGCAGAAGGTACGATAGGGCAGGCCCGACGGCTGGCTATAGGCCTTTTGCTCGGGGGAATGTGCATACGGGTTGGCGAGTGCTTTTAACAGAAGCTTTACTGTGGCCAAGTTTCCTTGTTCCGCTGCTTGCAGGGCTTCCTCGACGCGGTGGTTGCGGGGTACTAGGGCGGGGTTGGCACTGCGCATCAGCTCATGTGCTGATATCCCGCCTTCGTCTTGTTGTTCTCTCCTCTCTTGCCAGCGTTGTAGCCACTCCTTAAACTCGGCACTGCTAAAGATGGGAATGCCGCCATAGTCACCGAAAGTTAGCCCAAGGAAAAAATTCGTGTAGTCAGCTTGGTAGCGCTGCATGAGGTGAAGCAGGTCAGTAAAGAGAGGCATATCTACGGCTTGTTCGCCGCGTAGGCCAAGCTTATGGCGCATGCCACTAGCCCAGGCCCTGTCATACAAGGCGGCAAAACGAGCTAACTCATCTTGCGCCAAGACAACGGCTTGTTTCTGATCGGCATGAATTAGGGGCAGGAGGGCTTCGGCTAGGCGTGCTAAATTCCAGGCGGCAATCTTCGGCTGCTGGCCATAGGCGTAACGGCCCTGTGTATCGATAGAACTAAAAACAGTAGCTGGGTCGTAGGTGTCCATAAAGGCGCAGGGGCCATAGTCTATCGTCTCGCCGCAGAGCGACATATTATCGGTATTCATCACACCATGCACAAAACCCACGAGCTGCCACTTAGCCACGAGTGTGGCCTGGCGTTGCACTACCTCACGAAAGAGGAGCAGGTAGCGTTCCTCCTCTGCGACTAACTGTGGAAAATGGCGGGCGATGATATAGTCGGCTAGCGTGCGCAAGTCGGCCTTTGTTCCCCATTCTGCAGCGTACTGCACTGTGCCCACGCGCAGGTGGCTTTGTGCTACGCGCGTGAGGATTGCCCCGGGGCCCGCTGTGTCACGCCAAACTACCTCGCCCGTGCGTACAACTGCTAGGCTGCGCGTGCTGGGGATGCCAAGCGCATGCATGGCCTCGCTAATCACATATTCGCGCAGCATGGGCCCAAGCTGCGCTCTCCCGTCGCCCCGGCGTGAATACTTTGTCTGACCAGAGCCCTTAAGTTGTATGTCAAAGCGCGCACCAGTGGGGGTGATGTGCTCGCCTAGGAGTACGGCGCGACCATCGCCTAGCATGGTGAAGTGCCCAAATTGATGCCCTGCGTAAGCCTGTGCCAGTGGCAGTGCGCCCAGGGGTGTTTTACTGCCGGAGAGTTCCAAGACACTATCATGACTATGTAACGCTTCCGTGTTAAGTCCAAGCTCGGTGGCCAGGGCCTCGTTTAGGAGCACTAAGTCGGGGGCGCGTACAGGGGTGGGGGATCTTAGCTCGTAAAACAAGGCTGGGAGACGACTGTAAGAGTGGTCAAAATTCCAATTTGTGGCGTTCATGATATCCTCCTTGCAGTCCATAGCTTACTCATTCCTCTCCACCTTAACTTCTATGCGTACTCGCAGGCGACCTATTTGGGTTTGGCCGGTAAACTCTCGCACATAGACGCGGCCTAGCCCCCTTGCAGAAATAAGGTCTCCTGGCTTTACCTCCTTGCTGCCACTCCGGCAAGGGATGTGATTGAGCTTCACCAGCCCGCCTTCTACTAGGCTAGTAGCCTCACTGCGCGAAATATTGTACACGGCAGCTGCAAGGGCATCGAGGCGGGGCGAGGCGGCAACAACTGTAGAGGCTTGGAAATGCGGCTGATATAAGCTGAGGGAGGCTAGGTCTGCCAGAGCCACAGTCACCGGTACTGGCCCGACTTGATTTAAGTTCATGCGAATAGGCTCTGCCACAGCACTGTCCACCACCAGGAACGCGCCTGTGTCTTCGGCGACTACATCACCTAGTTTCTCGCGCCGTATTCCTAGATTGAGCAGGGCGCCAAGAAAGTCTCGATGGTAAACTTTAAAAAAGGCAAAATTGCCGCTGACCCGTAGCAGTGCGAGCTTGTAGTCTGCAGCTTGGGGCGGGCATTCGGGCCGCGCAAAACAACACCGCAGGCGTTCTGCGTGCGCATAACCACCTGCAAAATGGGCGCTGGCCTCACAGCCCGCCCGCGATGCCAGTTGTGAAATGAGCTGGACTTGTGCCGGGTCGCAGAAGTCGCCGGCTACCACTTGCCATGTCTTTTCGGCTAATATTAGTTTGTCTAAAGCCTTGGCCGCCAAGAGGCGGTCGGCCTCGCTGGTGTACGCTTGCAGCAGCTCTTCTCTAGTACGCGACTTAGTTCCCCCCTAGTAGTGACGCTACGTCATAAGTATTCTGCAGCAGTTCAGGTCATCCTGCTAAAGCTAGTAAGTCGCAGACCGGTTGTCTGTAAGGCGAAATTGTTTATGAGAGGAGAATCGCGATGTCACAGGTTGAAGAGAAGCTGGCAAAGTCACTAACTGCCGAGTCTACAGAGCTCATTCCGTACCTCCCATACCTGCTACAGGATTTGTGGGAGCTTGGTTCGTCACCAAAAGACATTGTTGAGATTATAGAGAGGCATGTGCAGGTATCCAGACAAACAAAGGTGCTTGATTTGGCATGCGGTAAAGGCGCTGTCAGCGTCAGACTAGCAGAGGCGTTCGGCTGCAGGGTCAAGGGCATTGACATCATGCCTGAGTTTATCGACTTTGCCAACAAGAAAGCCAATGAGTACGGCCTAGAAAGTCTGTGTGAATTTCAGGTGGGAGATATAAACGAGTTCGTAATGGCCGAAAGGGACTATAATTTGGTTGTGTTTGGCGCTGCAGGAGATGTGCTTGGAGGTTGCGAGGAGGCCATTCGCAAGCTAAAGAGTACCGTCAAATGCGGCGGCTACATAGTCCTAGATGATGCCTACGCCAAGGAAGAGGTTTTAGGGAAGTACCTAGCAAGAAGACAGTGGTTGGTGTTGCTGCAAAATGCAGGAACCACTCTGCTGGAGGAGAAATTTACGGAAGATGAAGAAATGAAGCGCCTAAATGAATGGCAACAGGCCTGTATAGTTGCTAGGGCGACTGAACTGCAAGAGCTGTATCCAGAAAAAGCAGACCTCTTTGCGAGCTACATAAGAAGCCAGCAGGCCGAATGTGATGAGCTTGAGAATGAAATAGCGGGAGTGCTCATGATCATAAGAACGTGACATATTTCTTAAAATTGAAAAATGGTCAGAATCTATGAAGCATAGGGATGATCACTTGCTCCAGAGGGCATAAGGTAAGGTGGGCAATCACTTACGAGTTTTTACCCCACTTACAGGCAGGGGAGGGCTGCGTATGGAAGTCTATGTTGGGAGACAGCCCATTTTCGACAAAAGAATGAAGACCTACGGTTATGAGCTACTCTATCGTCGTAGCCAGAACAATGTTTTCGAGGGCCTAAGCGATAGCCAAGCGACGGCAGAGCTTATTAATCATGCGTACTTCGTCATGCACTTAGACGAGCTGACGAGCGGCACGCGTGCCTTTATTAATTTCTCGAGTGAATTGCTAGAGCGCGAGGTGCCCTTACTTTTGCCCAAGAAAAATCTCGTGGTCGAGGTGCTAGAGCGCGTTCTGCCAACAGAGGCCGTAGTTGCTGCCTGCCGCAAGCTGGTTAGTCAGGGCTATGTACTAGCGCTCGATGACTATGTGCACAGGGAAGAAATGCTGCCACTGCTCGAGCTCTCCTCTATCGTCAAGTTAGAGCTAAGCTCCATGCGCGACCCTGCGCAGCGGCAGTTCTTCTTGCAATACAAGGGGCAAAAATGTTTCGTGGCCGAAAAGCTTGATACACAGGCAGAGTTTGATGTGGCACTGAAGATGGGTTTTGATCTGTTTCAGGGATACTTCTTTAGCAAGCCTGCCATCGTCGCCGGCCGTGAAATAACCAGCCTTAACACCACCCTAGTCCAGATTATCTCCGCCTTAGAAAACGAAGAGCCAGACTACCAAGATATTACGGCGATTATTGAGCGCGATGTCGGTCTCATGTACAAGCTCCTCAAGCTCGCCAATTCAGCTGCCTATGGTACGGTGCAGCGCATTCTGTCTATTGAGCAGGCCTTAGTGCGCATCGGGCTACTTGAGTTTCGCAAATGGGTCTACCTTATGATCTTAATGGAGACGCAAGGGGGCAAGAATCAGGAGTTAGTAAAGACCAGCTTGGTCCGCGCTAAATTAATGGAGGAGCTCACACGGCAGCAGGGTGGGGCTCGGGGGGCTTCTCTCACTTTCTTACTGGCCTGTTCTCCTCGCTTGACACCCTACTTAATCGTCCTATGGCCGATATAGTTAAGGACTTGCCCTTGCCGGCAGATGTTTCGGCGGCGCTTCTTGGCGAGCATAATGGCCTGCGTACTGTGCTCGACAGTGTCATTGCCTACGAGCGCGCTGAGTGGGAGGCAGAAACACTAAATAGGCGCTGCCAAAGAGTACCCACCAAAAAGTTCATGGCGGCCTACTTTGACGCCTTGTTTTGGGTAAACGAGCTCTTTTGAGGTCATGCCGTGGGATGCCGGTAGGCGGCAGAAAGAAGGGGGGAAGCCAATGAGCGATACTACTACTGTCAGTTTCCCGCTGCGGGGTGAGTGGGTGGCACCGAACACGCCTGGCAGCAAGGTGCCTAGTCATGGCACAGACCAACTTGGCCAGAGGTATGCCTTTGACTTTATCCAAGTTGACTGGAGCAAAGGCAAAGACCATTTCGGTCGCGGGCACGCCTGGCAGTACCTCACCATCGGTTTGGCGACATCGGCAGCCTACTGCTGGAAGGCACCAGTCTTTGCCTGCTTGCCCGGTGTGGTAGTAGAGGCGCGTGACGGCATTACGGAGCCAGGCTGGCTTAACCCCTGGCTTAGTATGCTCGGCATGGTAAGAAATTCGCTTAAGTTTGCCAAGCGCCTAGCTCGGCCCGACCCCGAGAAGGTTGACCTACATGACTTCGTGGGCAACTATGTCATCGTTAAGCATGAGTCTTGCTATTCTTTCTATGCGCACCTGCACCCCGGCAGTGTTAGCGTCAAGGAGGGGGACAGGGTAGAAGTTGGCCACCAGCTAGGATTAGTCGGGCACACCGGAAACTCGTCGCAGCCCCATCTGCATTTTCAGCTCATGGACAATGCCAACCTTATGCTGGCGCAAGGCCTAGCCTGCGCCTTCGCCAACTACGAGTTATATACTGAGGGGGTTTGGCAGCGAGTAGACAATGGCGTGCCCGCGAGTAGCGACCGTATCAGATTTCTTGGGTAAGCCAAGAGGCCAGCGCAAAGTGACGCTGGCCTCTTCGATTATGCTATTACTGTCAGGATGAAACGATGACCGATACGCCATCGGGCACAACCACGACGCTAGCCTGGTCACCCTTCATTGCATAAGCCATGTCCAAAGCCGCTGGCAGTGAGTAGGCATGTAGCATGTGCATATTGGTGATTAACTGGGGGTCACAATGCGAGCTGACCAAGATGACCTTGTGCTTCATTAAAATGCGGGCTAAGATCTGCGATTCCCACTGGTCGGGCACGGTTTCTTCCATGGGAACGCGCATGATTTCTTCGAAAATCGCTTCAGCAGAAGGGCAGTTAAGAAAGGTCTCGTAGAAGTCTTTGCCACCGTGGCCATCATTACAGGCTGCGGCTATTATTATGACGCCGCCTTCTTTGCAGGTGGCCTCCGCGGCGGTCATGCCCTTAACAGCCTGGTAGACATTTTGGTCTAAGGGATAGCCGCCGTTAGAAGTGATTGCAATATCAGCCTTGATTGCTTTGACGGCCGCTAGCTTGGCGACAAACTCACAGCCAGTTAGATGTGCTTCCTCCATGTGGCCGGCAAAGGCCTTGATCACTCTCTTTTCGGCATCGATAACCACATTCATGATGAAGGCCAAATTCACGGCCTTGGCCGCGTACAGCATATCTATGTGCAGGGGGTTGTTTGTCAGAATACCCGCACGCGCATACTCGCTAGCGATAAATTTAGCGCAGTGGTTCGCCAAAACAGTGGTAGCCGAGGCCACGCCGGGCATGACGCTTTTTCTGCCACCAGAGAAGCCGGCAAAAAAGTGCGGCTCGATAAAACCCTCAGAAACCAAGAGGTCAGCTTCGACCGCCAGTTTGTTAAGCGCCAGTCGGCCGCCGGAGGGTAGTACGCCTACGTCAATGAGGCTAGCCTCGTCGCGGCAGTCATGATTGACGAAGTTCTCTTCCGCCACTAGTTTTTCGCCAAACTTACTTAGCATCTCCTCCCTGGTAGTCAGCCTGTGGAAGCCAGTAGCAATAAGAATGGTGATGTCGGCCGCGGGGTTGCCGCGGCGAATTTCGGCTAGGAGGAGTGGCAGGGTGATTTTGCTGGGTACAGGCCGAGTATGATCGCTGGTGATAACTACCACTTTGTGCTTGCCCATCGCTAATTCGCTGAGGCGCGGTGAAGCAATGGGCTGCGCGAGCGCTTGGCTTATGATCTCCTCTTGGGTGCCACTAGCGTGATAGTGATCGGCCTGCGACATTAGTACGCCGACAAGGTTGCGGTCATCTACAGATAGCTCGACAAATTCGCGGGCATAGGGGATTTTGACTATGGCCACTATGATCTCTCCTTCCCTAGTGCGCGGGGGTGTTGTCCTCAAGGTCGAAAATTTTGCCTGGGTTCATGATATTTAAAGGGTCCCAGGCCCGTTTTATGCCCTTCATTAGCTCTAATTCGACTGGGCTCATGTTTTCGACCATGTATTTCTTGCGCTTAAGACCAATGCCATGCTCGCCGCTGATCTTACCTCCGAGTTTTGTGGTCACCTCGTAGAGCTCACGCAGGGCAGGGGGAAGCATCTCGTGCCAGTGCTCCATACTGTGCGCAGGGTTTTTGACTAGGGTGGCGTGGAGATTGCCGTCTCCGGCGTGACCATAGCAAGGTATCTTAATGTCGTACTTGGCCGATAAGCGGTCGAGCTCAGGAATAATCTCGGGGATGGCGGCTATGGGCACGACGATGTCCTCTAGGCTTTGTACGGGAGACACAACTTTAAAGGCCTCCGCAATATTTCGTCTAACGCTCCAAATTCGCTCCTGTGTGGTGTAGTTGTCGGCCACATAGACCTCTATGGCTCCGTTTTCCATGCACAAGTCGCCGATTTCTTCTGTAGCGATATCGACCTGCTCCTGATTGGTGCCATCTATTTCTAAGAGGAGCATGGCGCCTGCCTGCTGGTAGGGTAGACTCTCATTGAGGTATTCACAGGCGGTCTGCACAGAGAGTTTGTCCATAAACTCCATGCTGGTGGGTATATTCCCCTTCGCCATAATCACGGGGACGGTGTCAATGGCATCTTTGGGGGTTTTGTAGAGGACTAGTAAATTAGATTTGGCGGTGGGTAGGCCGGTTAACTTGATGGTGGCCTTAGTAACAATGCCGAGCGTGCCCTCGGAGCCAACTATGAGCTGCTTAAGGTCGTACCCGGTGACGTCTTTCGTTAGCTTGCCTCCTAGTTCGACTATGTCGCCGGTGGGGGTTACGAGTTCTAGACCCATAACGTACCTGCCGGTCACTCCATACTTGACGGCCCTGCCGCCGCCCGCGTTTTCAGCGATATTGCCCCCTAAGAAACAAGTCTCGACGCTCATTGGGTAGCCCGCATAGAACAGACCCTTGTCTTTAATAAGGGTATTGATGTCATTAGTTACCACCCCAGCTTCGGCGGTGAGCATCATGTTGGGGTAGTCGATCTCCACGATCTTGTTCATCTTCTCTACGGATAGCAGTATGCCGCCAAACACTGGGATAGCGCCGCCCGATAGCCCGCTACCGGCTCCCCGGGGAGTAACCGGAAGGCGCTCGCGATTAGCGAGCTTGACGATGGCGGCAATTTCTGCGCTGGTGGAAGGCATTACTACTACTTCAGGCATGTGCCCGTAAGCCTCTTTGTTTGTTTCATCGTGCGAGTAGGCTTCCATTCTTTCGGTGTCCGAAAAAACATTTCTTGCCCCTACTATTTGTTGAAGTTGCTCGACAATTTCTTTGGTTACAGCATTGTACGGCACTTACTTGCCCTCCTTTTGGTAAGCTGCCAACTTAGCGTTGAGGAGTGGAACAACCTCAAAGAGATTGCCTACGATGCCAAAGTCGGCGACTTGAAATATGTTGGCATCTGGGTCTTGGTTAATGGCCACAATGACCTCGGCTGTTTTAATGCCGGCGAGATGCTGTATCGACCCTGAAACCCCGGCACAAATATAGAGCTTCGGTGAAATTGTTTTACCGCTTAGCCCAATCTGCTGTGGGTAGGTTAGCCATCCGCGGTCTACGGCGTCCCTGGTGCCGCCTACTGATGCACCTAGGCGTCCTGCCAATTCACGCAGCATACCAAAATTGTCTGCCCGCTTCATGCCCTTGCCGCCAGCAACGACGACATCAGCTTCTTCGATGCTACCATGGCCGAGAGCATCGACACGAATGCCGACTTCGCGCACTCTGCTGTCGTAGTCTTCGTTTTCCATGGTTAGGCGGACGATTTTGCCTTGCCGAGTTGCGTCTAGGGGGAGCGGCCGGCTTGATTTTGGCCTTACAGTGGCCATTTGCGGATTGTGGTCGGGGGTCTTGATCGTGGCCATGATATTGCCGCCAATAGCCGGGCGCGTTTGCAGGAGAAGATTAGTTTTCTCTTCAATTTCGAGCTCGGTGCAGTCGGCGGTTAGGCCGGTGTTGACTTTAATCGCCACATGGGGCATTAAGGTGCGGCCACTTGAAGTAGCTGCCGCCAAAATGGTGTGCGGCTTGTACTGCATGACCAACCTAGAGAGAACATTGCTATGGGTCTCTACAATAAAGGAGTTGAGCCTCTCGTCGTCAACGACATACACTTCATCCGCTCCACGGTGAATTAGCTCCGTCAGCGTTTCATCGCTTAGCCCGCTGCCAAAGACTACCGAACACAGCTTGGTCGATAGTTTGTCGGCAAGCTTGCGACCGCGCGAAAGTAGCTCAAAGGAGACATCGCGCAGCTTAGCCTTGTTTTGTTCGGCTATAGTCCATACATAACTCACTATATATACCCCCTATATCAGTTCCTTGTCGGCCAAAAAGACCAACAGCGAATCGACAGCATTGTTTAAACCCTCTTCGCCCGCGGCCTTTACCAGCTTGCCACCGCGGGTGACCTTGGGGTAGCCGATTTTGACCACTTTTGTGGGCGAACCTTTTAGCCCAATATTTGCTTCTTTAACAGCCAAGTCGGCTGCGGTCAGAGTTTGTACTGTGGTAGCGCGCGCTTTTTTCTTGCCGCGCAGGGTGGGCAGCCTAGGATTGCTTACTTCTTTAACCACAGTGAGCAGGGCGGGCAAGGGTAGTTGCAATACCTGGTAGCCTTCTTCCACCAGTCTCTCGACGGTAATGCTTTCTTGGTCGACGGAGGCCACTTTGCTCACATAAGTGGCTAGCGGCAGGTTTAGCCAGGCGGCAATCCCAGGCCCTACTTGGCCGGTATCGCCATCGGTGGCCCGCTCCCCAGTGAGAATTAAGTCATAGCCACCAAACTTCTTAATGGCTTCTGACAAGGTGTAAGAGGTGGCCCAGGTGTCTGCGCCGGCAAACTTCTTGTCGGAAATGAGCACAGCGTCATCGCAACCCATCGCGATGGCTTCTTTTAGGGCCTTTACTGCATTCTGTGGGCCCATGGTGCAAACGGTAACATGGCCTCCGAACTGCTCCTTTAGCTGTATGCCTGTTTCGATTGCGTAGAGGTCGAGAGGGTTTATAACGCTAACCACACCCTCCCTGATCATCGTGCCGGTTTCCTTGTCCATCTTGACATCGCTGGTCTCTGGTACCTGCTTGATGGTGACAATGATTTTCACTCAGTCTGCCTCCTAACATGGATTTTGCGCTATAGATGTACTAGGGTCTCCCTACTTGTGAGTTAAGGGCCCCTTGAGAAGCTCGTTTTCGACGAACTCTAGGTGGTCAACCATGGTCTGTCGAGCGAGCGTGGCGTTCTTGGCCTTGATGGCGGTAAATACGCGCAGGTGCTGCGCATACAGCTCCTCTCTGTTGCCAACTTTGCGAAAGAGCTGCATGCGGCTAGCGCGCATATTCTGCACAATAAGATCTGATAAAAGGGCCATGGTCTTGGCCAGGGCTTTATTCCCGGTGGCCTCTACCACAGTGCGGTGGAAGCGGGCGTCATTCTCTTCGCCGAGCGCACCGCTATCCATATCGCACTTCATCATCTGGAGGGCCTCTGCCATTTGCTCGATGTCGGCGCTGCTAGCCCTCTCCGCGGCGAGGTCAGCAGCCGCAGCTTCGAGAATCTTGCGCATCTCCAAGAGGTCTAAGTTCGCGTCCCTCTCCATGGTGAGAAACACAGCCAAATGCTCCGTCAGCATCTGTGGAGTCACTTGGGAGATAAAAGTTCCCTCGCCTTGTCTGCTCTCTAACACGCCGAGAAAGTCAAGCGCGCTCAAGGCTTCGCGCACTGCTGCACGACTCACCCCTAGTTTTTCTGACAACTCTCGCTCGGAAAGCAATTTGTCGCCCGGCCGCAAGTTGCCCTTCTGCATTAACTCTTGAATTTGCTCTACCACTTGCTCATACACGCGCTTGGTCTTAATGGGCTTAAACACTGCTTTCCTCCCCTGAGCGCCAGCTTGACGCTCTACGTGATATTCTTACTAAAAGACCCCTGTGGCGAATACATAGATGAGTAGCATGCCAACTATCCCCGCCCCTACGGTGTAAATCATGGCGGGTATCAAGTTGCGGCGAATGATGAGGCCCTCTTGGCCTAGGTTGCCGACCACCGCACAGGCCGCGACAACATTGTGCACGCAAATCATATTGCCGATAGCACCGCCCACGACCTGCAGCGCCATAACGATGGTGCGCGAAATGCCCAAGGTTTCGGCGATGGAGTGTTGGAACCCGCCGAAGAGAATGTTCGAGACGGTGTTGCTGCCCACAATAAAGGCCCCTAAAACACCTACAAAGGGCGAAATCAAGGGCCAGGCTGAGCCAACCACTTGCGCCGTAAAGGTCGACATAGTGATTAGCATGCTGTCGTAGCCAGCTAGGTTAATATTCGATTGCACTAGTATGCGCACCATGGCTATGGCAAAGACCAAGGCAATGCTGGCTGGTATAAGCTGCTTAATTGTGGTGCGCCAGGCTTGCGAGACCGCATTACCCTTCATACCATGCAGGAAGATGGTCAGAACGGCAACCAAAACAAAGGGCAGAATACCAGGGCTCCACAGGGGCTGCAAGCTGTAGTTAACCCCTGTTTGCCCCAGTATGGCGGTCCAGCGGATAGTCTATTCGCGTAGTGGTGCGGCAAGGCCTAAGGCAGGTAACCTTGTCGCCACCAGAATTGCGCCAATCAAGATGTAGGGCACCCATGCCAGTAAAAGAGGCATGGACTTCTCGGCATGAGCCGCCTTGCTCTCGATCTGTGCTTCGCCCCATTCTTTGTCCCACTCTTTAGCCGGGGCGAAATCCCAGCTCGACTTGGGGGTTAAGAATTTATGCTTGGCGGCTAAAGTGACTAAGACAAGGCCAATCAAGGCTCCGACGAGGGAAGGCAGTTCAGGGCCAAAGAAGTTAGCCATAATGAGGTAGGGTACAGTGAAGGCTAGCCCGGCGAATATCGCGAATGGCGCAGCGGCAAAGCCCTCTTTGTACGACTTATTCTTGCCAAAGAAACGGGTCATGAGTGCGATCGTAAACAAAGGTAAGAATGTCCCAAACACAGCATGAATGAGAGAGGTCCACACGCCAACTTGCGCTAAGTACCCTGTCATTTGCGCATCAGGGATGAGGCCTGCTACTGCCGACCTGACTCCTAGTAGTACCGGTGTGCCCACGGCTCCAAAGGAAACCGGAGTGCTATTAAATATTAACGCTATAGAAGCTGCCGCAAGTGGGGGGAAGCCCAAGCCGACCAAAAGTGGTGCGGCCAAGGCTGCTGGTGTGCCAAAGCCGGCTGCACCCTCGACGAAGGCGCCAAACATCCAGCCGATGATGATGGCTTGCACCCGGCGGTCTTCGGATATGCCATGAAACCCCTTGCTGATCGCCAACATGGCGCCGCTGTTCTTCAGTGTATTAAGTAAAAGAATAGCTCCAAAGACAATAATCAAGAGATTGAAGGCACTTAGTGCCCCTTCGATTGTCGCGGCTGCTACGCGCACGGGCTCCATGCGCCACACCAGTAGCCCTAACCCCACAGCGCCTAGCCACACTACCGGCATGGCCTTCTTCGCTGGCCAGTTGAAACTTGCCATGAGCACCACGGTTGCGAGTACTGGCAGGAAAGCCAGTAAGGCGAGAAATCCAAGCATTTCAATTTTCCCTCCTCATTTGTTTCTTGACCAAGTTGCGACTTAAACGTACTTGCAGGTGACACGACGTCGATAAGCAAGCATCTTAAACAGCCGTGCAACACCCCCCCAGCTTGTTACCGGGCGACCTAGTTATCTGATGGTCTGACCAGTTGGCTTACATTTCGACATATATGCAACTGTTCCTGTCTGAATTATATATCGATTCAAAATAATTAATTTGCGGCAATGGGAATTGTAGACTGAGTTGCTTGCGACTACATCCTATACTTTTGCTTCATGGTTGTCCTCCTGCGCGATTGCCCAAGGCTGAAGTTCTCGACAACGGGTCCGGTGGCTTCGGCTCGGGGCAAGTGAAACAAATGCCCTTCTATTGCATAACATTCCATAGATACAGGCAAACGCAAAAGGAGGTAGGTTTATGGTTGGACCGGTAGCTGTCAAAGAAAGAATTGCGGGCTTAGACATTATTCGGGGTTTTGCGCTACTTGGGGTTTTGCTCGTGAACATGGTCATGGTTAACCAGTCGCTGCTCTTTCGTGAAACGAAGCTGCCTCGCCTGCTTAACGAGTTGCCCCTAGTCCTGATAAACGCCATTGTCATGATCCCGCGCATACTAGGACTCTTCCTCATCGGTCTATACGTCGGCAAGCTTGGCGTTTTTCAGCGCATAAAGGAGCATCTGCCGCAGATACGCAAAGCCATGTACGTAGGCGGTGTCGTCGGTGCTGTACTGTCGGTGGCCCATGTTGGCCTGCAGTTAGGTTGGGCGGAGGCCTTTCTAACCCCTGTGCTGAGCGGAACGGCCGCCGTCTTTTTGCGTGAAGTGAGCACGCTGTTTATCTCGCTGTTCTACGTAACAGGTATTATACTGCTGTGGCATAGAGGAGCACTGTCCTGGCTGTTCTATGGCCATGGCTTGGGGCTAATGGGCATGAGCATCGTCTACATGCCCTTAATGACCATCGGCATATACACCTCCCAGATTATTTATAGTATCTGGTGGTTGGCGCGTTACAGCCAAGGCCCCGCCGAGTGGGTGTGGCGACGTCTGACTTATGGGCCGCAAGGGATACGTAGCGAGCAGACATCTGCGGGCGTTTAAGGAGCCACCCATGACGAGGACCATGCTGCAAATCTAAAATATAACGAAGCGCTTTGGCAGCATAAAGGCCGTGGACGGGCTTCCCTTAACTGTTAATTCCGGCGAAATCTTTGGGTTTCTCGGGCCCAACGGTGCCGGCAAAACGACGACCATTAATGGGAAGCTGTATGGTTCAACCTCCGAGTTTGGCGGCACTTTACTTCCGAGTTTCGCGACAAGAACGGGCGCCCAAGGCGGCTTGGCTAAGAAAAGTAAGACAATGTTAAGAACTATCGTCGCTCCAGCTTAAGATATAGCGGATATAATAAGTGCGGCATGAACATTAAGTTGCCGCGCACAATTGCCATTTCCACTCGGAGAAAGAAAGGAGCAGTGGTAGCCATTTCGCGCATACTGGTGTGCGATGACGACCGGGAGATAGTTGACGCCATACGGATCTACTTGCGTCACGAAAACTACGATGTGGTTTGCGCCTACAACGGTCAGGACGCTTTGTGTATCCTCGAACAAGAGAACATTCAGCTCGTAATTCTTGATGTCATGATGCCCTACCTAGATGGTATCAGAGCCATAGTGAAACTACGCGAGAAGCACAACCTGCCGGTAATCTTTCTCTCCGCTAAATCGGAGGACAGCGACAAAGTTTTGGGACTGAACTTTGGGGCAGATGATTACGTCACTAAACCATTTAACCCGCTCGAGCTTTTAGCTCGCGTCCGCGCGCAACTGAGACGGTTTACTTCGCTCGGGAGTGAAGTGTGCGGGCGCAGCGTTTGGCAGACCGGCGGGTTAACGGTAGATGACGAGCGCAAAGAAGTTATGGTAGACGAGGAGGTTATCAAGCTCACTCCGGTGGAGTACAAAATACTCAAGTATCTTTGCGAGAATGCGGGCCGCGTCTTTACAATCGAACAAATATACGAAGCGGCGTGGAATGAGGTGCCGCTAAATGTCGCCAATACTGTGGCGGTGCACATTCGCCGCATCCGCGAGAAGATAGAGATTAACCCGAAAGAGCCAAAATTCCTGAAGGTGGTGTGGGGCATTGGATACAAAGTTGAAAAATATTAGAGTTGCCGCTGTCATTGCACTCGTGGGAGCGATACTCCTTAGTTACGGCTTAATGGTGGGGGAAGATTTTGACTTAGTGCGTGACTCGCCTGAGTTTGAGCACAGTCTTCGCGCACAGAACATAAGCCAGAGCGCGCTATCGTGGGCTAGGCATCTCCACTATACCGCTGTCGACCCCGACTCTGCGCGGCACGACGCCTACAAAGAAAAATTGGCACACCCGCACCCGTTCTACTACTATGTCAAGGAAGGGGTCAGTGCCGCGACTACGAACGTTATCGTCACTCTGGACGTGGAAACGTTTTTCCGTGATCTGCCGTTAACCGACTTCGTAACAGACGACAAAACGGGCCTGATTGCCTACATTGGCTTGGCAGAGCCAGCCTTTCGGGGTTTGGCGGAGGTGTATTATGCGGAACGTGCTAGGGCCCTAGTGGCGTTTTACTATGTACTGGGGGGGTTACTCTTATCGCTGTTCGGCGTCGCGCTGTCTGTAGTGACTGTATGGCGCACCACAGACACCGCGCCCGTACGTAAGTTGCTTTGGGAGTACATCCCGCTCGATCTAGCTTTTGCTGGCTTGGTGGGACTAAGCCCATTCGGCATTCGGGTGATGCTTGACTCGCGGAGATTATACCTAGATGTTCTAACGGCTGAGCCATTAGTTGTCGGCCTATCTACAGCCGTAGCCCTAACCTTGCTCGGTCTTCTGTGGGTAAACATGGCAGCGAAACGTTTGAAGCGTGGTGAGTTCTGGCGACATACGTTGCTCGGCGCCCTAATCTTGGGGGCATTGCGACTTGCGCCAACTGTGGTATCGCACCGACAGGGAGTCCTTTTCTGCGCCTACGCGGTTGCTTCCATATTTTTGGTGCTCACGTTCGTATTCGTTGGGGAGGCCTATTCCCTGTTCGCGTCGCTGATTGTGCTCGCTGCATTGGTGGCTCTCAATGCTGCCGCCTCGCTGTATGTGGTTAACCACGCCAAGGAGATCCAGAGCATAGCCAACGGTGCGGAAACCATCCGACGAGGTGAAACAACGCACCGCATACCAGCAAAACGGCACAAGGATCTTAACGCCATCGCCGAGCACATCAACGATATCGCCGAGGGACTAGAGCGTGCGGTATCTAGCCGGGTCAAAGCCGAACGAATGAAAGTAGAACTGATTACTAATGTTTCGCATGACTTAAAGACGCCGCTCACTTCACTAATCGCCTACATTGACCTTCTCAAGAAGGAGGGCCTGAGCGCTGAGAGCGCGCCAAAGTATCTGGAAGTACTCGAACAAAAGTCAGAACGGCTCAAGACCCTGACCGACGACCTCTTTGAAGCCGTCAAAGCTGCGAGCGGCAATGTGCTGGTAAACTGGGAGGTAATCCACGTACCGTCACTTCTAGCGCAAGGGCTAGGTGAGTTGTCCGATCGCATTAGTGCCAAGCAGTTAGACTTTCGCGTAAACACTAGAGAGGAGCAGTTGCAGGTCCGTGCTGACGGCAAACTGCTGTGGCGCGCCATCGAGAATGTGCTGACCAATGTTCTAAAGTATGCGGTGCCGGCGTCGAGAGTCTATGTGGATGCGGTAGCCGCAGGAGATGATGTTTTGTTAACCATTAAAAACATGTCGGCTTTACCTTTAAACACTCCGCCCGAGGAGTTGATGGAGCGTTTTGTACGGGGGGATGAGGCTCGAAGCAGTGAAGGTTCGGGGTTAGGGCTGTCTATCGCCAAGAGCCTGCTAGAGCTGCAGCAGGGGACACTTGCCATCGAAATCGACGGGGATTTGTTTAAGGTCATCATGAAACTGCCGCGGCTGTACTAAGGGACGGGAGATCGCGACACTACGCCAACGTTTGGGCTTAGTCCAGGGGGCAGGGATTAACACACAGCCACGAGCTTAAGCTCGTGGTTTTTGTGTTGACATTCCCATAGCGACGCTATATAGTTAGTTAGTCAACTAATATACCAACTACGCTGACTAAGCCGAGCGTATTTTGGTGGAGGGAGGTTGCCATGTGTTGATTGACTTTAGGGTTGACAGGCCAATTTTTCTTCAGCTTGCTGAAGCAATTGAAGACGATGTTCTAGACGGTAGGTATCCCGAAGACGGCCAGATTGTTTCTACTACGGATTTAGCGGTGACCCTGCGCATTAACCCTGCTACCGCTAACAAAGCCATCAGCTGCCTAGTCGATG
>Ga0209316_100187_pt1 | contig 23317 bp, 29 predicted proteins | sample 3C3metaG_FD_184150 | JGI IMG/M metagenome (GOLD analysis project Ga0209316, IMG submission 184150) | Freshwater bacterial and archeal communities from Indian Creek, Illinois, USA - 3C3 metaG (SPAdes) (version 3) | ecosystem: Environmental > Aquatic > Freshwater > Unclassified | place: USA: Indian... | reverse complement strand
CGTACCCTCTTTTCGTAGTATTTGTTAAGTGCTTGCAAGCTCCTTACATATATTATTGTATCAGAGGGTGCTTTTGTTTTCAAAGTCCAAATAACTTCATTACAGGAATGCTCGTATAATAGTTTTTGTGGGGGTTTAGCGTACGAATTTCCAGCTAGAAACCCCCGGGTATCTACCCCAAACATACCGAAAATTACTGTTACAATCTTTATCCGTAGTATTTAGAGTAGTGCACATATCCCCTCTTTCAATTAAATACGTTATAAAATTACAATTTTCACTTCCTATCAATGATTGTATCTCCGCTGGACGAAAATAACTCTCGCATCAGTGGACCCTGTTTTTTATCCTACTATATAGACACATGGGCTGCCACAAATATGACGCTAAAAAAATATTTTTTAGCGTCATATTTGTTCGTGTTGAGGTATCTTACATTAAGTAAGGATTATAGAAATTTCTAGGAGGTTATTATGAGGAAATGTTTTTGTGTTTTAGTGCTTATATTAATTTTTTGCCTGTCTATGGGCGATACTTCTGTTGTTGCAAAAGACGCCGAAATAGCTCCAAATGCTGCCGTAGGGCTTTCGAGCGGGTTAACCTTAGTATCCGGTTCTACCTATAGAGTTTGGGCGAGTGCGACTGCATTTTTACCGGAAGATGTCACTGTCGGATTCACATTATATAGAGTGTTGAATGGATTGTATATATATGTGACGTCCGGAAGCGCAAGAAAATACGGAATTTATGCTAAAGCCGAAAGAACCGTTACATTAAGTCCGGGGTCGTACAGATTATATGCTTGGTACATAGGTGAAACTCAGTCGGATGGAATTAATGCATACTATACAATCTTACTTTAAAAGCGTTGCGAGCAGGTAATACTATTTACTCAGGCAAGCTTCGGCCACAACCCGATTTGATATATCTGCCTGTGTACCTTGTTAGTCTCCTTTTTTCTATATCCTCGTGAACCTCTCCGGCTGTAAGCATACCATCTGCATGGTGCAGAATGATTCTATTCGTGTCGCTGCGTTGCGTAGGAGTTCTTCTCCACCCTGGGTTAAAGCTAAACGGAATAATTGATCTAAACATAATTTGACCCTCCTGCAAAATTTAGAAAGCATTTGTTGCGTACGCTTCACATATAAAAGAGGTGCCTCCTATGTTGTTTGTAAACCTGTTTACCTTTGAGAATTCTAAATTATCTGAAGAAGGACGCTTTTACTTTTTTCAGTATATCTGGTAACATTATAGAGTAGCATGCTGTAAGGAGAGATTTCTTCTATGAAAAAACTTGTTTTTATACTAACTTTTTCTTTGCTGGTAACTTTTTCACTCAAAGCTTGTCAAAGCATAGATGCGGAGCTTGACACAGCCGGACCCATACCTGCCGAGACTGTCACCCCGATACCTGAGCCAACACCGAGACCGTCTGCGGCAGATGCCCAATGGCCTAATTGGATATACGATGTCAATCCTGATACACCACATTGGTGGACGATGCCGGGTTGGGGAATTTCCACTACTATTGATTGGGATTTCCAGCAGTTGGGGCTCTACTTCCGAGCACCCAGAGAACAATTGGGAGTCGCGCAAAAAATGGCGATTACGCAATATCTGCGCTTTATTGCATCTGAGTGGAACTATTATTATATTTTCCCCCTCGTTGCAGCGGCAGCAGCAGGCGATTCCCAATCGCAAGAGAATATCGTGTCAGCGATCGCAAACCGCATCATTGCCCTGCGGGATGGGGGATTTGACATATATCACACATACATTGCGCTTCTTTCAAACCGAGACCTAGTGTATGATGAAATCACAAGGGACATTTTCGAGAAAATCCAACATTTGAGTTGGCAAGTTTAAGTTAATTGCATAGTTTCTTAAATAGAGATCCACCCTATGCTCATCTGTAAAGATGTAGCTGTAATAATAATTAACTATGATTAGCAGGACAATTACAACAAAAGAAACCAATCCTATTAATTTTAATTTTCACGAACTATCCCCTCTCATTATTTAAGATGATTGTGGGCAGAGCACTCTGCCCGCAACAGTACAATTCTTTATATGATTATAGGTTTCTTGAATTTATAGTGGTACTCATCTATGGTGTCGCTAAGGTTACCCATCTCGGAAGGAACTAGCCATCTTTGATGGATAGCCGGTCAACTTATATCTTTGACCTACACCACTAAAACAATGATTATAGGTGAGTAGTTTCTGCTAAAATTCTCGATTTTTGCCAAAATGCTTTGTTAGAAATTTCAACAGAAGATATACTGATACGGCTAAAATTGAGAGAACAAGGATATACGGAATGATATGAGCGATAATCGTTGTCATAGTTTCATACCTCAAATTCTAAATATACTAAAGTTTGATTGGTATGAAAAAAGTTTTTTCATACCAATCAAGTATACCAATTATATTAATCGATAACATTTAGATATGCAAGTCCTGCAGGATCTACTAAAATCTGTATTCTATAGCTTCTTGACAACCATTCGTCAAGTTGAGTTACTTGAAAAGCGAGTACTCCCCAACCTTCTCCGATTGCATACGTACCTTGAAAACCTGTAGCTCTAATAATAGCTGTGTTATTAGAATCTACTCGTGCAAGACTACAGATAAATGAATCATACAATCTGTTGATTGTGACACTTCTACCTTGGAATCTCGCAATTGAATCACCGTGCAACTTTTTGACCAGATAAAATTTACATAGTTTGCGCATCTAAATGACGTTATTCGGCGACCTTATATAAGTCATGATTTATCTACCTCCTCCCTTATCTCGCAAATCCTTTTTCTATCCTACTATATAGACACATGGGCTCACAAAAATATGACGCAGATTTTCTTTATTTGCGTCATATTTTTTCATGTTTAATCATCTTACATCCACTTAGATTAATTAAGAATTCAAAGAAGATGCAGAAAGCTCAGCCGTATCATCTTAACGCTTTAAACAGCAGGTTGATGTCTACACCTTTTTCAGCACCAATCATTAACAGCGAATCATCAAGGAGTGCGATTCCATTAAAAGAACCGTCGACAGGGTCAATTGCATAAAGAAGCTCTATGCCGCCAAGAATCGAAGCCTTTATATATGTCGCATCCTCTACTTGGACAGTCATATTTAGCTCATCATTCCAGCGCTGTGTAACTGCAACTAAGAATCCGTCCTCAGTTGTATACTTAACAGTTAATGTCAATCCCTGATCCTTATCATTAAAGCTTTGTATTGACTGACATTTGAGCCAATCAGCTGCGATCGTTACAGGTGTATATCCTGTTTTGGTAACAGACTCTTTTATGTCAGGATAAAATGTCATAATGTTCTCACCGGTTAATTCAGTATCGCTCTCATCATCTTTATTGTATTTCTCCGCCTCTAAGTTAACAAATTCATATCTTTCATAATCAGAGTTTTGTGTTGTAATCTGTATTCGCCCCTCGATCACTCTCATGAACATTTCGAAGAAATCAACTGCCAATGCTCTGCCAAACGGAACAAGGGTAAAAAAAGATATTGTAAGAAGCAAAACCATTACAACAACGGCCAATCGCATATTTTTTATGACAAGACCCTTACTGCTTTCTTGCCCAGAATTAGGAAACGTGACAAGGGGACGGGGTTAGTGACACACGTGTCACTAACCCCGTCCCCTTGTCACTAATCCATGTATCCATTCATTGCACTTCGAAAAGATGAATGCCGCGGATATCTTTCCAAATATCTGTTTAAAATAATCCTTTTTCCCGCCTTCATATCAAGCGACTCTCTTAATTCACCCAACGCAGCTGCTAATAAAGCAACATCCCCATATTTACTTCTGTATTGTCCGCCCACAATTCCATCTATTCTTTTATCGATTACGGATTCCAGCCATTCGACAAACAATTTTATTTCCTCCGCAGTTATAGCATAATTTATTTTCCATAAACAAAAGACATTCCAGAATATCTCTGCGCCTTTTTGCGCAACCACTCCCGTTTCAAACACAGAATTTTCTTTCATGAACACAAGATTTTTGCTCTCATTAAAACCTAACCTGCTTGCAGCCCGGGCTGCTATCTCCTTACCGGCTTTTCTAAGATTATTGCCCTCATACAAGTATAACAGCATTAAATCTATTCCATGCCCGATAAAATTGCCACTCCATCCCAATGGATTTTTCTGTTCCATACACCAATTTTTAATCTGAGTAAAATGTCCGGCGAAAAAATTCAGACATTGATACTCTATTTTCGCGGTACTATTTTTAGCTGTTTCAGATATGTTTCGGTTATAATGATTATCAATTATACTCAATTTTTCTATTCTTTCTTCCGCAAGATTTTTGTATTCTTCTACCACTTCTTTATCAACAAAAAGTCTCAAGTAATTCGATATGGTCGAATTAGAATAAAAGGCCTCATACCAACATTTTTTCATGAATTCTCGATCATTTACGCAGCTTGACGCCTGGGCAGTTTTCAAAGCAATTTCGCCTCGCATTTTAAGATCACGATCTAACTTATCAAGGGCTTCCTTTCCAATTTCTTTCATTTTCTTATAATCATGAACCTTTTCATATTCCAATAGAGCGGCCAAATATATAGACGGATGCTCCCCATAACACTGATTTGCGATTTCCACCAGACCATCTGCGCCTTTATGATACAATATCCCTTCTCTTAGCAGACGGGCTGCGGTCTCGCCGCTCTGCCGCATAAGAAAATCAATCCATGATTGTAAAAACATATCTGTATCTTTTAATTCCTCTCTGCCTATGGGAAAAATGTCTTCAATATGGATATCGCTAAAATACGGATACGCAAAGTATAAATATAATTCACTTGCCCGTTTATCCACAGGTTGTAGTTGATACTCCGCATACAATACATTTAGTGCAAGTACCCTTAAATTGACTTCAGCTAATTTTTCCTCTACCATTTCTTCAAGACTCAGTTCAAAAGAATCTCCCCCATCTTCATCTTCGACAAAAACTTGAGTATCCATAATCAATTTAAAAACGGATAACGCTTCTTCATATCTGCAATCATTCACACAGTCATAAGCAAACAAAGCAGCTTCCTCAATGAACCTTCCGACCCCCTCAATATCCTCATATTCCCATGTCAAATAACTTATCCAGTGTCCATTGGAGTAATCTTCATATCCCCGAGCAGAAAAACAAAATTCACCATTTTCTATTCTTGCAAAGTCTTCCTTTATATCCGTTAACCTGTCGTCCACTACATCATCAGGTATCGATTTTTTATACTGAAGCTTATTATCATTTTCGTCTCGATTATTTTGACGCAAACAATCATCAAGCAGATGCAGTAATTCCTCCCTGTTGCTTTCAGGAGTTTTCCGTGCAATGTTATGCAGACAACTTCTTAATTCCTCTGTTCACATGCTGCTCAATATTTCATCTGACTTCTGAATGAATTCTTTCAGATTCAATTCTACCTCCTGTATTTATTTCATACGACTTTTTATTCCGTCGAGCGTTGTGCTAAAAGACAGCGATAGGGTGATCTCGGTAAAATATCTATGAAAATTTGCTTCTCCACCATCTACCGCTCTCTTGTAGATCTCTGCTTTATATATTTGATCATATACTTTACCCATTTCTCGACACATCCTTCTTCTTTTATTATTATACTTGATGCTTTATGTGTCTGTAAACCGGTGCTTGGGTCACGATATTTAGTTGGCAGGAAAATGATCGGACAGCCTGTATTCTTTACTCCAACGGAGTTTTCCTTGAAACAGTTGTCTCAGACATTTTGCGACGCGGGCATTCATGACTTTTCTCCCGGTGAAATGCTATATGTGCAATAATCCCCCTCTTCGTTCCGAACATACAATTGTCTTAGATTATATAAAAATTTACCACGAGATTTATTTGCAAGCACCTTCACGGAAATGGAGAAAAAGTGAAGCCTTCGGATTACCAGGACATAGGTCTGTTCGCAACCGGAATCATCGTCTTCGGCCTCACTTCAGCATATGGCCAAATCCTAGTTCCTTTGCCTGCCGCAAGAATAACTGCTGTTTCCAAATCTCACACCGTACGGAAAAGAGAAGAGCGTACACCCCCGGAACAAAAAGCAACGATCATATTGGAGGTTATCAAGGACTTATATGTCAAGATAAAGCCTTAATGCATCCCTTATCTGACTTTTAATTCTGAGTAGAACTGTAAACAAGCCATTGCGAAGCGATTTCGTTATTTCGTTCTTCTCGGTTGACTCAAAATATTTTTTATTTTCATTCTTGACACAATGATAGAAGTATTGTATTCTTGTTGTATGGTTAGTTACTTAATTAGTTAACCAGTCTAAAGGTATACCGGAACGCAAAGGAGATCGCACTATGTTCCCAGCTCAAAACAATGAGCAACCCATATTCATGCAGCTGGCATCAATTATCGAAGATGACATATTGACAAGGATCTATAAAGAAGAAGATCAGATCATGTCCACTACCGACATGTCAGTAACACTTAAAATCAATCCCGCTACCGCAAACAAAGCTATAAACCTGCTGGTCGATCAAGGGCTTTTATACAAAAAGCGCGGACTGGGCATGTTTGTCGCACCCGGTGCGCGCGAGAAAATACTTATACGCCGGCAGGATAGATTTAAGGATTCCTTCGTGGTTCCCCTGCTGAAAGAAGCCGCAAAAATTGAGTTGTCCAAGGATCGGATTTTTAAAATATTAGAAAAGGAAGGTGCGGTTGATGAGTCTTATTGAAATGACTGATATCACCAAACGATTCGGCGCTACGGTTGCGCTCGATGACATTAGTTTGAACTTTGCAGAAAGCAAAATCTATGGTCTGCTTGGTCGAAATGGAGCGGGAAAAAGCACATTGTTAAACATTATCACCAACAGAATTTTCCCGGACAAAGGCTCGGTCAAAATAGGGGGCAAATATATAGTTTCCGATGAACGGTCATTGCGAAGCGTATTTTACATGACCGAGGAGAATTTCTACCCCGACGGATGTTCTCTAAGAGCTCTGCTTTATGTGTCCAAAGAATTTTATCCTGAAACCGATATTCATTACGCCTTATGTCTGGCTGAAAAGTTTAGCTTAAACCCAAAAAAGAAGGTCAAAGCGCTCTCAACCGGATATCTGTCAATACTGAAAGCTATAATCACGTTATCCTCAAACGCTTCTATCCTCATTTTTGACGAACCCTTAAAGGGGCTTGACCCAAATCACAGAGAAATGCTTTATCGGGAAATTCTCGCCAACTATGCTTCCAAGGAAAAGACCATAATCATATCTTCGCATCTCATTGAAGAAATTTCAACACTTCTTGAAGAAGCAGTCATCATAAAAAGCGGAAAGATTATACTTCAAGAGCCTGTTGAAACAATTTTCCAAAAATCGTTTGTCGTAACCGGAGAAAAATCGAGAGTTCGCGAATTTACCGAGTCACTGTATGTGCTTTCCTCTACAGCTCTCGGGCAGCGGGAAGAGGCTCTTTTGTTTGACGACATCGCACAAGACAGGATACAGGTTGGAAAAGACCATGGATTAGACATTAGCCACGCAAGTTTACAAAAAATATTCATCGGTCTTACCAATATGGGAGGCAGCCATGAATAACTTCAGCATAACGCTTAAAACTCTTAAAATGATCCTAATTGAATGGAAATCCGCCGTAGGTATCTATTTGGCTATGACTGCATTAATAACAACATATCTTATTTTTGAAGATATAAACTACATAATGGAATTCGACGAACGAATACATATGAGCATAACGATTCCGAACCTGATATTCGTATTTATAATAGGAATAACCGGCTTTGCGGAAGAGTTCCGCTTGGTAACAAGTTTCAACATCAGCCGTCGTATATTCTTTTTTGCGCAAACCTTGGCGCTCTTCATTCTCGGCACGAGTTTGGCTATAGCAGATTCAGCATTTGTGACGTTTCTTACAGAAGCAAGCGGCATAAGATTCAGGCATCTGCTCGAATTTTTACGCTCTCAGCCTTCGCAAGCCGCTGAACTTATAATTATGTCAGCTTCTCTAAATATTACGCTTGCGTTTACAGGATGGCTAATTCGCCTGCTATACTACAGGGCTAATAAATTGCAAACGATACTGCTTTCAATTTCGCCTGCTGTTTTGTACTTGTTTCTGGTGACATCTGATAATCTATTGAGCGCCGACTTGTACAGAAATCTGCTTAACATGCTGGAGTGGCTGCATTATCAGACGGGTAATATTGTTAACGCCAGTATCATGATGCTTCTTGCTTCCTTATTCTTTGCGAGTTTATGCTATATACTCATCCGGCGTGCGCCTATAAAATAATTACTGAAGCATTCTCAAGTGTTTTTCAAAGTTAACAAAACAAAGGGAGGGAGAAATATGTCTGAAAAGATTATACAAGTAAAGGGGTTGAAAAAATACTACCGCAGTATCAAAGCGGTAGACGGGATTGACCTTGAGATTCTGGAAGGAGAGATATTCGGAATAGTCGGGCCGAATGGGGCAGGTAAAACTACAACGGTCGAATGCATTGAGGGCATAAGAACACCCGATGAAGGAGAAATCAGCGTCTTAGGCCTAAACCCTAAAAAAGATAAAATTACGCTAAAGCATCAAATAGGTATACAGCTGCAGGAAGGCAGACTTCCGGACCGCTTAAAGGTACGCGAGAGCATGGATCTTTTTGACTCATTCTATCGCATTCCCTCAAATCATAAGAAAATACTTGATGAATTAGGGCTTTGGGAAAAAGCTGATTCGTACTATGAAACATTATCCGGCGGACAAAAGCAAAGATTGGTCGTCGCCTTATCCCTCTTAGGAAATCCCAAAATTGTTTTCTTCGACGAACTGAGTACCGGACTTGACCCTCAAGCCAGAAGAAGTATCTGGGACACTGTCCGCAACATAAGGGACAGCGGTAAGACAGTCGTTCTCGTAACTCACTTTATGGATGAAGCTGAATATTTGTGCGACAGAGTCGCAGTCATCGACCACGGTAAAGTAATAGCGCTTGACTCTCCACAGAATCTTGTTAAAAGTGTTCTAAATGCATCAATGAAAATATCTTTTACCGTGGAACAGGAGTTCGATTTGTCCCGGTTGATAAACGGAAATCCCGGACAGATCGAAAGAAACGGAGACACAATAACAGTTTATTGCAGTTCGGATGGCTTTATAGTCGATATAGTCAATTTTCTTGTAAATTCTGGGATAAAATTTAGCCGTATCGCTGTTGATAAACTTACGCTTGAAGACGTGTTCTTAAGCCTTACCGGCAGGAAAGTGAGGGATTAAAGATGTTTAAGGGATTTTTCAAGCTTATAGAGTATGAATTCAAATTATTCTTAAGAGAACCGATCGCCGCGTTTTTCACTTTCATTTTCCCTGTATTTTTTATGTTCTTGACTATGGAAGTTTTTGTGGGCAATCCGGTTGTTGAAGTGCCTACGGCAACAGGAGTCATGGAAATCAGGATCATAAACTATGTTTTACCTAACATGATGCTTATGGTAATTGCGACAACGGCTTTTATGTCTTTACCAATCACAGCGACCGAATACCGACAAACTAAGTATTTCAAAAGGCTGCGCGCAAATCCGGTGTCATCTTCTTCTATACTGGCTGCGATCGGCATCGTGTTTTTTATTATCACTTCTTGCGGTGTCGCACTTTTGAGCATAGCGGCGTTTGCTGTGTATGGGGCAAGCATCGCCGGCAGTTTGTTAATGTTTATTCTAAGCTTTTTGTTCAGCTATCTGGCTATAGCTTCAATAAGCTTCGGGATTATGGGCAGTTTGCTTCGCACATCAAGGACTGCGGTTGCGGTTGGACAAATCGTCTACTTCCCCGCCATGTTTTTCTCAGGAGTATTTGTACCGCTAGAGCAGTTACCTGAATGGCTAAGACCGGTAAGCGAATTTATTCCCATAACCCATGCCGCAAGACTCATGCAGGGTATGTGGCAGGGTGAGCCTTTTAGCGATTTTGTAACGGAGATAGCAGTTTTAACCGGAGTGCTTTTACTCGGGATATTAGTGGCTGTCAAGAAGTTCCGTTGGGAATGAACACAAGGGGAACACAAGGGGACGGTTCTTTTGTGCTCTGCACAAAAGAACCGTCCCCTTGTGTTCCCCGGACAAGCCCTGGGAGCGAAGTTTTGCTAATCCGCTTAACAGCTCATTGAAAAAGGTATTGAAGTATCTTAACATTCCGGAAAATACCTTCATTAGGGGCTGTCTCTACTGAAATTTTTGAATATCAGTAAAAATGCCTGATTTTTTATTGAATATTAAGCGGAATATGAGTATTAATATTCATCAAACAAAAACAGGAAGTAAGCCTAATAAACAAAAAATCTGTTGTTTGTTAATTATTTCGCAATCACGAGAACCGTCCCCAATATTTATAATATCAAAACAATATTAGTCAAACAATTCCCGCAGATAATCCCGGCGACCATGCAATATACGGTGAACAATAACTGTGTTATCCAGTATACGGTAAAAAACAAGGTATGGATGTACAACAATGAAGCGGTATCCACGCTTAATAATTGTATATTCCTCATTCGATAATACAGTCCCCATGTTAGGAAACTCAGATAAATTGGTTATTTTTTCATTAATTTTTTCAATCATTGTTTCCGCTGCAACAATATTATCCTGTGATATATATGAGAAAATTTCATCCATATCATCAACTGCTACCGGAGTATATTTGATCTTATGCTTTCGCGGCATTGATCTTCCCCCGAATCCTAGCTATAACTTCATCGTGTTCAAGGAGTTCGGCGCTTTCAGAAATCTGCTTTTCCGCTACCAGTAACTTGGATTGCAATTTTATACGAGCCTCCATACGCCGGAACGCTTCATAACTCATAACGACTAAGTCTGCTTCACCGTTACGGGTGAGTACAACCGGTTCGTCAAGCTCATGGCATAATTTTGAAAAGCCATTATAATCCTGCCGGATTGTTGTAGAGGGCTTAATATTCATTTTGTGGCGCAACCCCTTTCCTAGCATTATTCTAACTATAATCTATCATATTTATATTATCCAAGCAAGTGAAATCTGCTCGTACGTTGACGGGTAAAAATGTTCATATTTGTTAATTATTTCGCAATCACGAGAACCGTCCCCAATATTTGGCGGTTAATCTTCCTTGGTTGCCAGTTCAATGATTTTTCCAATTTATGTTTGCGAAATGCAGGGTAAATTAAATCTACCACGGACAACTTCTTGTATCAAGCTTATTATATATGTAAGTTATGGCAAGAACTTTTAGCTCTCAAGTATAATTCTCTGCTGCCAATATTGTACAATATTCTTGGCGTAAAAACAAACCATTATTGAGCCGTATATTCAGCGGAGCGCATATTCAACCAACAATTATTACAGTATATCCCATATCTAATCGTCATAACAAAAAACAAGCAGAATTTTGAAGAAGACGCTATCGCTCTTCTTCAAAATCGCCCGCTAAAAATTTTATGCCTATTTAATCATGAAATCCGGGTAAGACGTCATACCATGCTCGCTTTGATCAAGCCCCAGTTTTTCTTCTTCTTTTCCAACCCTTAAGCCCACTGTCTTTTTGAATACAAAGAAGAGAATTGCGCAAGAGCTTAAAGTCCATAGTGCTACCACAGCAACTCCAATCATTTGAACAACCAGCAGATTTGTTCGCTCCGCCATCGCACCCGATACTATGGTTGCTGCCATCGCAGCAAACACCGTTTGGAATATGATAAATACGGCCGGAGACAAACTCTCATATACAGCAAGATTCATCCCTATGGGGTTTAAGAATCCTGTTGTTCCGATTAAGCCCGAAGCGCTCACCCCAAACATAAAGGCGAAACCAACAAAAAGGTTGATTCTACTGAAATAGCTCATTTCGCCAAAGTCGCGCTTTAATCAACATCGCCAAGTCTCGTAATGACACTAAACATAACAACACTAAATGTATTGTTATGTACTTGTTGCATTTTCTCGCCCTCATCAATAACAATATCCTGTTACAATTTAGAATTAGGTTGACAGCATTGTCTGAATGGACACAAAATACCAGGTTTAAACATTTATTTATATTGAATTACCTTTATCCGGCTGATACAATTTCATCATAAATAAAATTACAAGTTTAACAAAAAGAGCGATAATTAAGTAGCGTGGTAAAAGGATTGTACAAAAACAAATATACAAGGAGTGCGCCGGTTCGGCGCTAGATATATAGTTCGGTGAAATACCGAGTCCGGTAAAGTCCAGCCAACAACCCGGTACCCACCCTGGAGCCAAAGCAGTGAGGTCAGGTTAAGCGTAGAGTTGGGGAGCAAAATAGCTGCAATGCCGAAAGTGAAAGCGTCAGGTGTGGACGAGATGACGCAGGAACAATACAACGGAAACCCGGACGGAAGCATCGATGCCCTCATCGCAAAGATGAAGCAATTCAGCTACCGCCCTCAATCCGCAAGACGAGTCTACATACCAAAGGACAATGGGAAGCTGCGCCCGCTGGGGATACCATGCTGCGAAGACAAACTGGTAGCGGTAGTCATGGCAGACATAGTAAACGAGGTGTATGAAGGAATATTTCTTGATACATCCTGCGGTTTCAGGGCAAGCAGAGGTTATCGCAACGCAGTCAGAGAGCTGAACCGCTTAATCGGGAGTTGCAAGATAAGCTATGTACTAGAAGCAGACATCAAGGGATTCTTCGACAATGTAGACCAGAAACAACTGATGGAGTTCGCCGCACACTTTATCGAAGACAAGAACTTCAACAGGTACATTGTCCGGTTTCTGAAATCGGGTATATGGGAAGACGGTAAACTCCACGACAGCGATAAAGGAACATCTCAAGGCTCCGCCCATATCGCCCATACTCGCCAAACGTATACCTGCACCACGTACTGGATTTATGGTTTGCATACCTGAGGAAACACGCTATGTTCAGGGGTGAAGCGCACATCGTCCGCTATGCGGACGACCTCGTGATTCTCTTTCAATACAAGGGCGATGCGGAGGAAATGTACAAGGCACCGCCAGAGAGGATGGCAAAGTTCGGACTGGAACTTGCAATGGACAAGACAAAGCTGATGTCCTTCGGAAGATTCGCAAAACAAAACAGCAAGGATGGTCGAACAGACACATTCGATTTTCTCGGCTTCACATTCTGCAACGGAACGTCAAGAAACGGCAAATACAGAGTACACATCCAGACGAGCAAGAAGGTTTCAGAATGCTGTGGACAGAAAACCAGTAGTTGACCGTAGATTCCATGCAGACATGCACACGCTGATGGTCTGAGAGTCACAGCGCTAAAGCTCTCAGATCTTTCACGATTAATTCAAGAATGGCACACAGGCAACAATTTCAGTAATGTTTAATGCCTGAGCGCAGAGAGGAATAGTAATAATGAAGAAAATATTCGTACAATTTGGTTCCGGTTTAGGACCTATGTCAAGAACACTTCCAATTGTAGAAGCATTAGTCAAGGAAGGGTATATTATAAAGTATTTTGGCTATGAAAATGCAAAACCGCATATGAAGAAAATTGGTGTAGCGGAATTGTCAGAAGAATTTCATATTCGAGATATACAAAAAGGACAGCAGAATCCGGATTGGAGTTGTGCTGAAGAATTCTGGGAAATCATCGGATATGGTCATATGGATTGGGTTGAGAAAAAAGTTGAAGAGTTGATGGGATATATAAAAGATTTTTCGCCTGATTATATTTTTTCAGATTTAGCTATTTTAAGCTGCATTGCCTCCAGAATTATGAACATACCTTTAATAGCTATCAACCAGAGTTGTTATCATCCGAATGTAGCTTTTGGGCGACTTAGATGGTGGGAAGAACCTCGTGAAATGAAACTAAAATTAACGGAAAACCTGAACAATTATTTCAAGAAAAAAGGAGCGCCTTTATTAAAATGTTTTGAAGAACTATTCACCGGAGCGCTTACACTGGTTCCTAGTTTTCCCGAATTTGACCCGATAGATAATATTACACAATATAATACGCATTATATTGGACCCGTTTTATGGAATCCGCTTGAAGAAGCTAGGACAGAAATCAAGGCATTATTTGACCGAAAAGCTGGCAAACCCACAATTTTTTGTTATACGGCAAGATTTTACGATAATGTAGGAGAAAGTGGAATTAAAATCTTCAAGGCAATAATATATGCATTAAGAGATTTTGATGCTAATATCATTATTTCTACCGGCAGTGAATTGGATAAAAAAATCGCGCTTGAGGTATTGAAAGAATATAATTATAGAAGTAATCATTTCAATCTTATTGATTGGATTCCAATGGGTGTTGCTTATGGAGGATCAGATATCGTAATTCATCACGGAGGGCATGGGAGTTGTCTGGGACAATTTTTATATGGGGTGCCATCTTTGATAATGCCTACTCATGCAGAAAGAGAATATAATGCCAGAATGTGTACTCGCCTGGAAGTAGCTGAATTTCTAAAGACTGTGGATTTGTGTGAAGATAGCATTTTAAGTGAAATTGAAAAAATATTGACTATGGGTCATTATAGGAAAAATTTACTTGTATGGAACAAGAAGATAAAGGATGGTTACGGGAACTTAACCGAGGTTGTCAAACTAATTGCAAAAATCTAAAGAGTTTTGCCAACAACCCAATAATATAAAAGCGACCCGAATATAGATAGTAGAATTTCCAGGAACTTAATATAGAATTGAACTGGATAATTCTAATATTTTATATCTAAAGGATGAAGGTTATAACGGAATGAGTGTTAAGCTCAGAACGGTTATGGGTATGTTTGTCAGCGGTTTAATTTATGATGATATAAAGTATCATACAATAATTGTCGAATCATCATCAGGAAATACTGCAATAGCAGAAGCTTATATTACATGTAGCTTTTTAAAGAAGTTTGATATAAAGTTTAGGGCCATTATAGATTCAAGAATTATAAGTAAGGATGATAAATGTAAGGGTAAAAAAATAATGGATACTGCTGATGAAACAGAGATTGTAAATGTGACACAGGATGATTCGTCAGGTGTCAATACCAGACTAAGAAGAATAAATGTTTACAGAGTAATAAGGCTCGGTTTGATGGGGAACAATTCGTCCGCCAATAAAGTAATGTACGTATTGTTCTGTATATACACATACTTGAGAACAAGAAATATGCTTATAGAAGAATCTGACTTTCTTGGCTTTTTATGTGAAATATAACCTAACCCAACTTTATCCTATTCTACTTTACAAAAGACAGTAATAAAGTGGCATTGCTTGGATGGATATGATAAACTGTTGAAAGAGACGAGAGCAGGTCCGGCCGAAGAAGTAATTATTGTTGGGTGCTTTGCGTATTATCCCAGATGTATGATTATCAGAGAAGACTCTGCGCAAGCTGCGTAACTGCTGTATTATCGTTATTCTTCTCAAATAATCTTGTCTCTATTACAATAGAAATGCCCTTGATATTTCTGTAGGTAATTGCGAAACTCTTTAAAACAAGAGCGCTGAATATACCAAATTTTAGTGATGCTGTGAACGCAGACGCAGCAATGAACATTGAAAAGAGAATTACGACAAACAAAAGCCGTGGATAACTATCTTAATTCAGAATGAATACATGTAGAAATAAACCCATATTAAAGGGGTATGAAGAAGTCTGTATAATTGTAACTACTGCTTTGCTGAAACTAGCGGTTTGAGACTTCGTATGTATTTATGCTGGTGTATGCTATCAGCAAGAAGTACAGTAACAAGCGAGTAATGCCTGCTAAATACAAATCAGCTTCCGTGGTAAGAGCATTTCTTGTTTTTCGTCCTGCGACGCAGAAACTGTCTTTAAAGTGGTTGATGGATTTCTCGACAGTTATGCGTGTTTTGTATGTATTGTCGCATTCTTCGGTTCCGCAAACGGTTCCGGAATTAAGTGAGGAGTTATATAGAAATGCGACCCTTAAAACGTTTTATTTTATCGGATTATGTGGTTTAGCAATTAACTAATAGGGAGTTAAAGTAGAAAGGAAAATTAGAATGGCTGACAATATACCTTTAGTAAGCGTGATCATACCTACATACAATAGGGAAAAATTGATATCAAAAGCAATTAATTCAGTTATTAAGCAAAATTACAGCGATTGGGAAATTATAATAGTTGATGATAGAAGCACGGATCACACGAAAGAATTGATTGAAGAATTTATCCGAAGTGATTCAAGAATAAAGTATTATATCAATCAGAGAAACAAGGGGCCAGGAGGCGCAAGAAACTATGGAATTGAGCAAGCAAGCGGTGAATATATTGCCTTTTTAGATTCCGATGATGAGTGGCTAGAACTACATTTATCAGATTGTATAGATGTGTTGCAAAAAGAAGAGTATCAGGTGTGCTTTTCCTTATGGTATGAATATAGATCCGGTGTTATGTCTAAATCTGATGAGATAGGACAGAGACAGAATAGGCTTAATGAAGCTATACGGGATTTGAGCTTGCGGGTAGAAGGGAAATACGTTTTCTTTAATGACAAATTTTACGAGTACAATTTATTAAAGCAAGTATATTGTTATCATGTTAATACATTAGTATTGAAAAAAAGTGTATTAAAAACAACTGGCGTCTTTAATGAAGAGTTGTTTGCAAGCGAGGACATGGATTTTGTCTACAGATTGTTATATTATTGTAAATCCTGCTTGATAAGAGATTATTCATTCATTTATCATGAAGGGACTGATAATATTTATTCATTTATGGATCGAACTAATGTGGATATGCAAATGATTGTACAAAATGATGATATAGTTTGTAGGCTGACAAGAATAGGAAAAAGCAAAAACAAAATGAGGGTTATTAGAAAAGATTTTATTGAAAATGTAACGAACATAGAAAATAAAAAAGTTGTTATTAAAGAATTGGATAAACATACAGCAAAGAAATATTTTACTTTAGGGTTTTTGAACTGTAAATTACATAAAAGGCAAGCAATGTATTTCTGTTTCAAATCAATTCGATATGGATTTAGTTAGTATAAAAATTTAATTATCATAATAATGTTGCTTATTCCGAAATTATCCAAAACCATTAAAATATCTGATCTTGATTTAGGATGACATTGTTAATGCATAAGGGGAATTATTATGTTGTTGCGGTGGAAATCAAAGAGATGGATAAATAAAGAGTAAATATCCAATGTGATCCGCATCAAGTTGAGCAATTGATATCTTAGTTGAATATGGCGGCTCTGATTTGACAGTCGAGCCGTCGGAATTTTACACTTGCGTCGCTGAAACTTGACAGTTATCGTCGGTGGGATTTTACATACTGGAAACAGGATAAATCTGTAGTAGAATTGAATTTACGTACCGAAGGCCGGTGCGAATAAATTCAAGGAGGGTCTGAATATGACCAACTACAGAGAAATTTTGAGGCTGAAGAGCCTCGGGCTGAATCACAGCCAGATTGCCGAAGGAGCGGCAATCTCCCGCCCAACCGTAATAACGGTGCTGCTAAGGGCATCAGAACAAGGGATTAGCTGGCAGGCAGCATCGGAATTATCTGACGTTTACAACTTGTCCCAATGTCCCCTTGTCCCCCAAGCAATAGGCTCCCTCTCCAATGCTTTAATGAATGTGTCAACAACCCCGTCCCTCTGTCACGGATTGCAATTGGGGCAGCGACCAGCTGATGCCTTTTTGCCTTTAGGATAAATGCGTTCTTCTTTAAAATTTGATATAGAGTTCAGAGGACAACTGAAAAATTGTGCATTTGTCAACCAATATTATGTAGAAACCCGTTATCCGGCAGATGTTCCGCTTATCGTGTCTGATGATGAAGCAAACGAATGTATTTTAATTGCAGAAAATATCTAAAAGCTTACTGTAGATAAAGTTAATATAAAAAGCATAAAGCAATAGGCTCAGTCCCCAATGCTTTATGGGTTACAAATGGGGCAACGCCCCGCCGACGCTTTCTTGCCTTTAGGATAAATGCGTTCTTCTTTTTTACCGCATCGTGCGCATGAATAGATTTCCGCTAATATTTCATTTGTTGGGGCTTCGCACCATTCGCAGGGCAAGCCCGCTCTACGCTCAGTTAACCAAAAACCCGGGGTATTGCATTCAGGGCATGCGCTATTTAACTTTGCGATTAAATTTTGCGTGGCCTTTAATATGTTGGTCATTCGGGTGGGATTTGCGTGCGCGCGCATATCGGTTTCAATTATCGCCCTTCTCTCAGGCGAAAGTGATATTGCCCAATCTACCGCCTTAACCAGTGCGTCATGATCGGAGATTCCCTTTATCAATTCTTTGGAATTTATCATAGAAGGCTTCACCACAAGCTGATGTTGCGGAAAACCGACTAAAACCGCAAATTTTTCTGCTTTGACAAAAGAATCAACCGTTTCACGAGAATAATTGGTATCAGATCCTGACCATTCACCCCAGATCTCAAAAGACTCTTTTTTGTCTATGAGCATAACTATTTCTATATTTAGCGGTACGAAACTTACAGACGGATGAGGACCGAAGCTGCCTTCGCTTGACAATCCGATATCAAGGCCTGAAACTTCCATTCCGCGCTTAGCTTTTATCCTTGCTGTTTCAAGCTGTGTTCCGGGTCTGTCAACATCACCTGTAAAGGTACCGAATATGTCGGTGTCATAGTTTGATAAAACCTCTATCCGACAACCTGTCGCCATTTCAAATGCAGGTTTTATGACTTGCTCTTTTTTATGCTTAGTCAAAAGGGCGGAAACCCGCCCTTTTAACAAACTGTTATTATGTTTTGACACTAAAAGTATCTCCTTTTAGCTCAATTTTGTACTTAGTTGGTTGATTGCATGCTTAGAGCGTTCTTTGGGCACACCATTATGCAAAGCCCGCAGCCCTTACAGCGTTTAGAATAAACCAATGCCTTTTTTCTCTCCTTTACGAAGCTAATCACATTGGGATCAGGGCATGTCATAATACAAATCTTGCAGCCTATGCATTTTTGTTCATCAACTTTTGCTGAAAAATACATTTATTACACCTCCACTTTAAGAGAGTATTCTGTTACCGACTCCATGGCCTTTGCAACAACTTCCATGTTCTTTTCAACGAGCTGCGCAATTTTGCCAAACTTGCTCTTTAGCACATCGTCTAGTGCTGCGGTAGTAGCAGAAGCCACAAACTTTTTAGTCCCGCCGAATCTTTCGCCTATCGCGCTTTTCAAAGTATCAAGCGATACAAGTCCAGTCACCTTCATAATGCCGCCAAGCATCGCTATATTGGTCGAAAGCTCCGTACCTCCTACCTCCATCGCGATTTGAGTCGCCGGTAGATAGTAAATACTTGCGTTCTTAGCTCGCAGCTGAGCTAAATCCTCTTCCTTGATATCCAAAGTTACATCGGAATTGATGATGATTTTACCTCCATTCAGCAATCCCTGATAAAAAGGCATCGTATAGCATTTACCCAGTGTAATAACGTGCGGATGAAATATAACTATGATATTAGGGTAAAGAATCTCACCACGCTCATTAATATCATCGTCAGATATTCTAACATAGCTTTCAGTAGGAGCAAGCCTTTTTTCCGCTCCGAAAAACGGGTTTACTGTGCTTTCCTTGCCTTCCATAGTCGCTGCATGACCAAGTATGTGCGCAGCCGTAACAACACCCTGCCCGCCAAGTCCTGACATGCGGATACTCATCATTTTGCTGTTAAGCATTTTTCTTACCCCCTTCGACCTTGTCAAGATATTCCTGGGCTTCAGGAGTGATATATTCCCTCATGACATATGTCCCGTCTTTTTCACGCTCTTTTATTTTCTGTAAAGTTTCGTTATTTTTGAATTTATAGTTAGTGGGGCATGGCGCAAAAATCTGGATATATGTCGGACCTACTTCACGGGCAACAAGAATCGCCCTTTTTACCGCTTTTTCAAGCTTTCTCGGGTTTGAAGGCGATATGGCCGCAACGTACGCACAACCGGATTCCCTTGCGATTTCTGGCAATTGAATCTTTGAGAACTTTTTACCCTTAGGAGCCATGTACAATACGCTTCCGCGCATTGACATTCCGCTCTCTTGTCCTCCCGTGTTGGCATAGGCTTCGTTATCAAGCATTATTGTAGAAATAAGCTCGCCTCTAAACCATGATTGGAGAACCATGTCAAGTCCGATATCCGCAGTCGCACCGTCCCCGGCTATTACGACAACGTCCTTATTTTTATTCGGAAACCTAAGCTTTAAAGCTCTTTTAAGACCGGTCGCCACAGCGTTCTGATTCCCGAAGAGCGAATGGATGTTATGAACAGCGACCTGCGGGAAAAGCAACGAGCTGCATCCGGTTGAACCTACTATAATGGTATCCTCGGGAGCAGGTAAAGATGCCAGCGTCAACCTTACGCTTAAAGCAAGTCCGCAACCTGCGCATAAGGGGTGTTCCTCTATTAACTCTCTGTATGAGCCTAAATCAGCCACACCATAATTTTTCTCATACGGGCCTCTTTCAACTAAGTCCTTGTATTCTTCCGGCATTATGTCTTCAAAGCCGGGTGATATTTTAAATAAATTCTTGCTCATTCAACACACCTCCTGATCTCAGCCAAAATAATCTCCGGAGGCATCGTCATGCCACCGAATACTCTCGGAGCACCAATAACCTTATCGTTATCGGGTATAACCGACTTAATCTCTCTTGCCATCCAGCCGACTTTATTAAACTCAGGCACGATTATTTTCTTGGCTTTTGCCGCAAGCTGCCTTATTTCCTCAGTCGGGAAAGGACGAATGCTCTTAATTTTCACAAGCCCTACATCTATGCCCTCTTCTTTTGCCCTAAATATGGCGTCTCTGCTTTGTGAAACCGCTGTTCCTGATGTCATGATCAATATGTCGGCATCAGGATTCTCAACCTCGATTAGCCCGCCGAAATACTTATTTATATATCTTCTCGCTCTTACGGCCGCCGCTGAAACTTCAAGCTGCCAGGAAGCATGAGCGTCATAGCTTATGAAGTTACTCTTCATTACGAAGGGATCTCTCATCTGTCTTACAGGCACATTTTCCATATCCATTACAGGCACCGGTGCACTATACGGGTCATAAGCATTAAGCTTCACATCTTCGGTAATGATGTTGACGCTTCCTCTGGTGTGAGTAACGAAGAAACCATCGATATAAACCCCAGCGGGGATATGCACGTCCACCTGTTCGGTAACCGCAAAAGCCTGAAGTATCATGTCATATACATCCTGCGAATTCTCGGCATGGAACATGAGCATTCCGGTATCAAGCATATATGCCATTTCAATTGTATCCGGCTGAATGGTAAGAGGCGAGTTAACACCGCGCGTCATAAATGCGCATACAACCGGAAGTCTCGCGCCGGACCATGTCGGAAACGCTTCAAACGCTCTCAATGTCCCCGGGCCGCCTGTAGCGGTAAAAACTCTGACTCCGCCCATAGATGCTCCGGCAACAGCCGACATAACAGCGAATTCATTTTCGCCTCTGAAATACTCTTCCAAACAACCTTCGGCATAAAGATCTCCCACCAAATGCATACTTTCAGATTGTGGTGTTATCGGATAAGATATGGCTATACTTACATTTGCCCTTCTTACCGCCTCCTTAACCGCCTCGCTGCCGGTTATGAACATTTTTTCCCTTTTTGCTTCGTTAAGCAGATAGCTGGGATCAACTTCTCTCATTTCCGGTTTTGTATTTACGTTAATTGCTGCTTCCGGCATTTACGCTCCCCCTTTCAATTTCTTGACCGCTTCAGTTATTTTGTCGATCGTAGTCGCTTTTACATCCCTTAACGATATCATAGCATCTTCATGTCCCACTTCGCCGCATAACGCCATTGTGTAGCAGCTTGTCCCGGCGCGGACTATTTTTAGGGCCATGTTTGCGTAATGGCAATGAACCCCTACAAAAATGCAAGCATCGATCTTATTGTGCCATATTGTAAGGTTCGGGTGATTCGGGTTGATTTCGGTCGCCGGGTTGATCATCGGATACTTAGGCCTGTAATCAGGCATAGGTATCATTTTTGCACCAACCGCTTCTGCCAGCCTTTTAACAGCCGCAGCTTTCTCAAGCACCCCTTCCTTCCAAGCCCACAATATTGACGGACCCGGGAAAAATACGGGATTATTTGCAGATAGAAGCTTTTCGGCAATTTTGTTGATGGCTTCTTCTTCGGGTACAACAGCGCCTTCAACCAATGCCTCGCCTTTTTCCGGCAAAACTACCCCCATTACCGCAGCCGAGGGAGCCAAAAAACCTTCAGGCCCCGCAACTACGCGGTACTCTTTGACATTTGCTGTCATCTTAAGCACTCCTCTCAAAAATAGTTAAATATAATATTCTTAAAAATACATGTGAATTACCAATGTATTTCTTAAGGCTAACCTAAAAACCTTCTCATGTTGGCCTGCATCAACACCTGTTCGGCTAAATGCTCGGTATTGTTCTTAATAATTGATTTGCCGATATGCTCAGACATTGAGATATACCCGCCATTGACTTCATACCCGAACATTTCTTCCACGGCTTCTCTGACAGGCTGCGGCACGAACTGAGAATCCTTGTTGTAAAATTTTAAAGCGTCCTTTATATCCTGATCAAATCCCGAATAAACGCTCCTTATAAAGTCAAGATCATCTTTTGTCAATGCATTGAGCGCGAGAATCTCGGGCGGAAGACCTATGGAATAAAGTGCGCACGTAAAAGTGATTACTCTTGGCAGCGTAACGCCGCCCATATTGCGGGCATAGCCGAATAGCCCTATATGAAGCTTTCTTTGCCTTCTGCCGGGAACATACCTTGCCACGGCGTTAATTATCGGCGCTAACCCCACTATTTGCTTCTGATATTCCTTAGAATACCTTCCGACAATGTCAAGGGCGCGCTTTTCGTCTATCTCCTGGGCTTTCTGCGGATTAAAGGCTTTAATCTTTTCGATAGCAGCCTCAACATCGTTGACCGGGTTATCATACTTAAACGCAGACTGCAACGTGAATGTGTGAGCGCTCTTATACTCGCTAAGCACCTGCTCCACGTTATCGGGCCTTAAATTGCCTCTGAAAGGAGCCGAACCCACCCCTATTATCGGGTATATCGGTATACCGATACCGGACGACAGCTTCTCCAGTTTGCGCAGAGCAATCTTGTTGACTAGCACTGCGCTGACAATGCCGTAATTCATAGCCGGGTCGGAACGAGCTAAAAACACTCTTTGATGATCAACCTGCTTGTCTTTTACATACTCGGCTACGATTTCGTCGACAACAAGCATTTGATT
>Ga0209316_100185_pt1 | contig 23534 bp, 21 predicted proteins | sample 3C3metaG_FD_184150 | JGI IMG/M metagenome (GOLD analysis project Ga0209316, IMG submission 184150) | Freshwater bacterial and archeal communities from Indian Creek, Illinois, USA - 3C3 metaG (SPAdes) (version 3) | ecosystem: Environmental > Aquatic > Freshwater > Unclassified | place: USA: Indian... | reverse complement strand
GTGTCAGCCTGTGGAGAGGAAGGCTCTGGCTTTGGGCGCAAGCTCAAAACGAAACCAGCCTCTGTGAAGCAGGAATCCAGCAGCCAAGCTACCTATGGGTAGCTTTGTGTAGGTATGGATGAACGGTTAATTTCAATATTATTGTTTTGTGCTGTGTTTTTTTATTAATTCAACCCATCAAAAAGATTGATCAAATTCTTCAATATATAATATGTTTAATATACTAGCAAAGAATCTAACTTTTTTAAATAAATATTTATTTGTGTTGTTATCAATAACATTTACAAGATATAGGTTATGGTCATTTGTACAGAACACATAGGTATAATTTATATTTATTTTTAAAATAGTATTTTCAACATGTTGAATTATTTTATCAGGAACAGATGCCAATAGACCTGTTCCTATTCTTATTGTTTTTTCTAAAAATGGGTGTTTGGCAATATAGCAAAGTTTACTAATGTATTTTTGAAAAATAATATTATTTGCTGATGCATGTGGAATCATTGTGTTTGACACACTTGGAGGTTTTGGCATGGTTCGTATGCATATTCTTCCAGATAAATCATACCCAACAGTTTCAGTGCTTTGTATTCCAATTATATTACTTGTTGTTTCTGAATTTCTATAATTTAAATATATAATATTATTCACTTCTTTAATTATAAGGTTTTCTCTTTCTTTATTAATTTCCTTTAAAAACTGTGCTCTGCGGTGAATGGAGGGGTTTTTTATTTGTTTGGCTTTAAAGAAAAAAGTATGCTCTAAAAAGATATTTTTTTGACATTCTTTTGATAGAAACAAAGAGTCTACAAAACTAGCTAGATTCAATAATGCTAGGTTTGCTTGGCTTTTAAGGGAGCTTTCGGAACCTAATAGATATATATAATTATGTGATGAGATTGGTTTAAGGGCTTCCCCAACAATACACAAGTGGTTGTTAATTTTCAACTCATAATTTTTATCATAATTATGTAGTGCCTGATTACCACCTTGCCCCCAAGTGGCAAAATATTTTGAAAAGTTAAAAGGCTGAAACGATTCAATGGCACCATGCACAAAGAGAATTTTTTGTTTGGCCAAATGAATATTGTTTGTGGGATAATTGTTTTTATCAAGCCAAAGTTGAAAATAAGACTTTTGACGCTCCAAAAAATCAATAATAAGTTGTTGCTGATTATGCTCTAATTCCAAAAAGAAAAAAAACATACATAATTGATTATGGTTTTGTGGCAATTTTTGTGGTAATGTTTCTTTATTTTCTTTAAAGCATTTATAGGTCTTCAGGAGAGTTGCCTCATCTTTCCCTAAAATAAAATGGCAGTTTCCATCATTAGAGGTGTTCATTATGACCCTTAAAATTTCAAAACTATCCTTTGCATGGGTGATAACATTTCCTAAAAATAGAATTTTCTGAGTTTTATTGGGTGGAAGAAACCTTTCATTTTTGAACTCCCATCCATGCTTATTCAAAAATAGAGCAATATCTTCAATTGCACCACAAAGGTTGCCAACAACCAAGATATCCTTGTTTAATAAAAGATTTTGATAAAAATTTATTTGATAGGGATGCTCATGGTAAATTATCTGATATGGAAGACTACTTGTTTTTTTAAATCTAACAAGTTGTTCTTTTACAGTAGAAAAGTCAAATCTTTTTATTCTTTTTTTACTGCGTTCTAAAATAACATTTTTGGGGACATCTAAAATTATTATTTCTGTCTCTTTTTTGAAAGTTTTGGCTAAGTTAGCCCACTTTTGTCTAGTGTGTTCATCCAGACTTGTAGAATCAAAAAAAACAGGTAAGTCTTCCAACAACCTGTTTACCATTATTCTCTCTAATATATCATATGCCTTATCAGAGTGTATACTCCAGCCAACCACGTGTTCCTTTATACCATAGGGATCTGCTGTGAAATATGTGCCATAGATTTGCTCCCTGATTTTGTCAGAACTTATAATGGCTTGAGGTGGAATTCCAGCCTCTACCAATTTAGAGGCAAAATGGCTTTTCCCACTAAAAGAAACCCCTGAAATCAAATATAATTTATTAAGGTCTAAATTTATTACTTTTATTTTTTTATGCAACATATCCCTCTTGTTAACCACCTAATGGACAGATTCTGCCCATTAGGACTTATCTATGTATTTACTCCTCTGCTCTAACTCTCTTGCGGCTTTCAAGCCATGCAAGATAAACAGCCTTAACAACAGGTCGTGGAGAGCCGGCAAATAAAACCTTTAGTGCCTTAGGCAGACACTTGCGCTCAAGAGCATTGCGTCGTGTGCGGTTAATTTGCTTTCTACCACCATTTGCTGGCGTTGGTTGGGCGACTTGTTTTTTGGGTTGCTGTTTTGGCATTCCTGTGTTCTCCTTGGTTAAGTTCAATGAATTATATCACTAAACATTATTTGGTGTCAATGCTTTATTTTTGTGCATTTTCATAATTGGTATTATTGACTTTATTTTTCTTAACTCATATATTGTTTAACAAGATAAGATATAACAACACTTAAAGATTCAATCACCATTACCCACTAAAAAGTAACATATCATGAATAACCAAAGTTTATTTAATATAATAAATCCAGCAGCACATATAGTTTATAGTGAAAAAGGAAAGCAGATTAGAACAGAGATTTTACAAGCAAAACAAGAAAAAAACATGACAACAGATGAGTTTATTTTTCATATAACTCATCATGCAAATAACCTAAAAAAAGACAATGGGAGAATAAACTCAAGCATTGGAGATAATGAAATGGCACTTTCTGTATCCCCATATTCAAAAACATTTGACTATAATATAGAAGAAAAAATTATGCCATTAGTTAATGGATTAAAAGCCAAGAGGTATTTAACATATTCTTCTTGTGAAAGTCATGGATTGAGTTTTAGGAGATTTGTAGGTGTGGCATTTGCTGATGAAGAGTCAAGGGGGTATGTGTTTAATTTTATTAATTCTTTAGGGCTTCCTGGGGTCAAAATGTACTTAAAGGATTCTGTTTCCAATATAGTTATTGATGTTAAGGCTTCAGGAACAAAACCTCATCCTAAAATCATAGGCGTGGATAAAAGAGTTGACAGGAGTAATGAGGAAAGACAAGGGGAGACCAAAGCCTTTAATATCCAATTTCACAGAACATATAACTCGTATTGTTTTTTAGAGATTGTAATTTCTCAGGCAGTTTTCTCTTTTGAAGATTTTCCTAGAAAAATTTTTAAAAACTTCCCATACTCCATTTATCTTGCATATTTGAGAATATTTAAAATGGAACAGATAACAAAAAAAATTACAGAAGAAATAAATAGTAAAAATTTTAAAAAATACAAGTACTAGTGTCTAATCAACACCAGGTTCAATATAATGTTTGATTTTTAACAGCACATTAATAAATGTCAGCAATACTATTTTAGAAAGAGAAATAAATGAAGGAATACAATAATACATTAAGACATATTTTGGAAAATGGCCAGAAAAGAATGGACAGAACAGGTGTTGGAACCATAGGGGTTTTTGGTTGCCAAATGCGGTTTGATTTAAGAAAGGGATTCCCGGCTATTACTACAAAAAAACTAGCTTGGCGCTCAGTATTGAGTGAGGCAATTTGGTTTTTAGAGGGTTCTGGTGACGAGGGGAGGCTTAAGGAAATTTTACATGGCAGTAGAGATTCAGTGAAAAAAACCATTTGGAGTGAAAACGCAAATGCCCCATATTGGAAGCCAAAAGCAAAATTTGAAGGCGATTTAGGAAGGGTTTATGGGGTTAATTGGAGAAGTTGGGAAGCAACACAATATTTTGATAAAGAAAACATTCTGCAGGCAGAATACTTAGATTATAAAGATTTAAATTTTGCATGCCCCCCTTCATATGAAATCATAAGTGGTGTTGGTGTTTTGGATAACACAGAAATTGCAGATGAATTTTGGGTTGAGGTGGCAAAAAAAGAGTGGCAAGGGTTAATACACAAAATGTATGGGAAGAATAATGGTGAAACACATTTTTGTAAAGATTGGTTGATTTTTAAAAATTTTGCTAGAGATTTTAAAAAAATCCCAAATTGGGAATTAAAATTAGAATATCCAGATTTATATGTGTTAAGTTGTAAAATAAATGCCACCAACAGACACTCCTTATCTAGCTCTGTATTTATTAGCCTAGAAGAGGAAATAAACAACAGACATTCTACATATATAAGACCGGATGGGAAAAACATTATAGTAAAAAAAAGAAAATATGACCAAATAAAGAAATTAATAGCCACTATAAGGCATGACCCAAATAGTAGAAGGTTGCTATTGTCTTCTTTTAATGTTGGTGAATTGGAGCAAATGGCATTACCGCCATGTCACACATTGGCACAATTTTTTGTGCAAGACACAACCTTAAGTTGTCAATTGTATCAAAGAAGTGCAGACATGTTTCTAGGGGTGCCATTTAATATTGCTTCATATGCATTGATTACTCATGTTATTGCCCAAATATGTGATTTGAATGTGGGTGAACTCATCCATACATTAGGAGATGCACACATATATCAAAACCATGTGGAACAAGTAAATCTGCTACTAACCAGAGAAGAATATGATTTGCCAAAATTAAAAATAAACAGAAAAGTCAATGTTGATGATATCAGAATGGAGGATTTTGAATTAATTGACTATAAACACCATGAGAGCATCGCGGCTCACATGGCTGTTTAATTTGACAAAATAAAAAAAATAAAATAATATACAAAAAATATTTAATGGTGGCATTATGACAAAAATATGGAAAAGTGTTGGTTTTGGTTTAGTTATGTCAGGGTTATTTGCATCCTCTGTTTTTGCACAGGTTGATAGAGGGTTAACAACAAAGATTCAGCGTGAGTTCCCAAACCTAAATGTACAGGAGGTAAATACATTACCAAATGTGGGATTGTTTGAAATTAGGTTTAAGCACTCTCCAAGAATTGCTTACACAAATAGAGAGGTTACTTTTTTTCTTGTCCAAGGTGAGGTAATTGACCCAAGAAATATGAGAAATCTAACAAGAGACAGAGAGACTGCAAATGCAATAAAGTTTTATAATGAACTGCCTTTTGAAAAAGCAATTTCAGTAAAAATAGGCAGGGGAACAAGAAGTATTGCAATTTTTACTGACCCAATGTGTCCATTTAGCAAAAGCACTGATAAAGAGATTCATGAGGGTCTTAAGGGGCAAGATCTAACAGTGCATTATTTTATGAACCCATTAAGGATTCGTGGTCATGAGCAGTCACCACTAAAAGCTGCTAAAATTTGGTGCAGCCCTAATAGGGAACAAGCTTGGCTAGATTGGACGCTAAGAGGGGTTCTTCCAAACAACCCTGGCACATGCCCAAACCCAGTGGATGAAACAAAATCTCTTGCAACCTCATTAGGGCTTAATTCAACCCCCATAATTTTGTTTGATAATGGGCTTGTTTGGCAAGGTGCAGCAACAGCCGAGGATATTCTTCGTGTATTAAATCAACAAAGGTAACAAGTGCAGACACAAATAAGCCATAATATGGCTTATTTGTGTCATGGCTATAATCAAGTAGGTGCATTATAGCCATGACTATACAATATTTAAAAATGTGGAAAATTTTTCATAAAAAAAATAACAACTATAGGGACTCCATGCTTAGTGTTGAGTCTTGGAAAAGCCATGTATTTATGAAAGTAGATATTCAGGTAAAAAAATATTTTGCTGAAAAATTTGTTGTATTATTTGATAACAAAATGATTTTCAATTCAAAAGGTGGATTGCATGAAAATTTAATGGAAGCGCTATCACAAGTAGAAGATGGAATCACAACATATCCATTTATTTTTAAACAGATAAAAGCCCATATTATAATTGATGATGAAAATGTTTTTTTAGCTATTAAAAACCTACCAGATCAGAATATATTATACCCAATAAAAAAAAATGGATTTGACTTTGATTTATATATTGATGATGCCAACTTGGTTTCAAAAAAGATAGAGGAGATTGAATACAATAGCTTTTCAATGTTGGTTTTTGATATTGCCTTAAGTAATTTTTACAAGGATTGGATTAACTTTACACCAGAAATAGAAAAAAGGGCTGAATTGCAAACAATTTACACACTTGTAAAAATGGAGGCAAAAAATAAGGATTTATCATTATTAAACCAAATTGAACATGAAAAAAATTTAAAAAATCAGGCACAATATCAGATTCTTTACGAAAAAATTTTAAAACTTATGCCAAAAATAGAGTCAAATTTAGAAACTGAGTGGAAGATGTCTTCAATAGAGCATTTCAATGAAGAAACAGAGCAGAGAATAAAAAAATTAATAAAAAATTAATTTCTTATTAATTTTTAAGTGGCAAACAATGTGGGATTTGTTTTTATGGTTTGCTTTTTTTAGTTCTTGTTGCAAGTTTATTATTGAGCATAGGTGAGCTATCATCTTCCATAGATGGCTCCACCAAGGCTGTAGCCTCTTGTTTCCTATACTCATTGCGTTGCCTAAACAAGTCAGAACAGTCAAAAACTTTTGCACCAGCTAACGAGGCAAAGCGTTGTATGTTGTATGTTGCTGGCCCCAAAACACTATCTGGATTGGGGAAGGCCATTACTACCTGAATGTTCTCTGACATAATTAGCTCTTTGCCTTTGATAAAAAATTGGTCAGCCTGTAAGACTTCTCTTGGTATATCAACTTGTGAGTAAATGCTTTGATTTTTTTGCATTAAATGTTTATCAAACAAGTAATGTTTTATTTTTATCTTATCATCTTCTGCCAAAACCTCATTGATAGAATCTGCCCAATTCTCTGCAAATTTACATGCACCAGAAAACTTGCTTGTAATAATTGTTCCAATATTACCATTTACTTGTTCAAAGAGAGTTGTCAAAGTATGGAATACAAATTCTTCATCTTGAAATTTCTGACTGCCACAAATTAAAATATTTAATTTTTTCATAGAACACCTCATTTTTTTATATGTTAAAACAATTATACAACTTTAAAGAGACACTTCAAGTGCTTAATCTCCAAATCAAGAAAAAATTTTTCTTTTTCTTTTAACAACAAGTGTAGAGGGGATATGGCTTTTGCCGTGGTGACTGTTGGCTTCTGATTTAGGTATTTCAGACATAATCCCGTTAGATTCTAACAAGAGTTTATTTTGGTTTAAAATATGGCATTGTTCTGTTAGTGGGTTTTGTTGAACTATTTTTTTGTAGGTTGCCATATGTAGGTCAAAAACAAGTGGGTAAATTTCTTCTTGTATGTTATAAATTATGCTGTGCCAATGAGGTTTCTTATTGATTTCAGTTAAGAGTGGGATATTGTTTGACTTTACAGCTTGTTTTATAAATGTGTTTTTCTCCTCAGCACTAAAAGCATTATATAGGATAGACTCAATTTGACTAATATTTTCTGTTCTAAAGCAGTAACTACTGATGCTCTCAGCACTTTCTAACAAAAGTGAGTGCTGTTCAGTAGGTGACAGTTGCTTTATTTGGCACATTATACTATGTAATATATTTGGATTTTTGTTTTTTATGTTAAATTCAAATACTTCTTTTAAAAAAGTTTGTTTAATAAATAATTTTTCCTTAAAAATATCATTTATTAATCTTTCATTTTCAAGAATGACAGCCCAGTAAATTAAACTTTTATTAAAAACTGTAATTTTTTCAAAAAACTCTATTGGTATCAGTGTTAATAAATCAGAAAAAACTGTCTTGGTTTTATTGTGCTTTATTAAACTGTATAAGTTTTTATTATCTAAGAGGCCTGTATCTCTGTCGCTATCGTAATTATTGTTTTGCAAATGTGGTTCCTGGAAGTTTTGGCTTATAGCACTGTAGCATGCTAAGTTTTTGTTTCCCATGCAATATTCCCTCTTTAGTGTTAAGCTGCATTGATTACCTGCTACATGGATTATCCATGTATTAGAGCTATCAGATTTAATGCAAATTATGCATTTTAATTGTGATGCTAAATATGTTTAAAATATTTTACAAATGAAATTTTACCATATGTTGGTATGCACAGCCATAGATTATTATATTTTTACTAGGTGTTTATAGATTATTGTTGTAAATAACCTAAATTATTTCAATAGAACTAACAATTAATGCTATCAATAATAAACTCAGTTAATCCTTAAAAGAAAATAGATTGACTTAATTGACTTACATGGTTACAATTAGTGGTTATTATTGGGGACTTTTCTATATGATTACTAAAAAACATAATTCCATAACTAATGTTAATCTAACAAACCCAGAAGTCAAGTCAAAACTTGCAACTTTACTGCTGTTATCAAAGGATAATAATGGTGCAATCACCTATGACGAGATTATTGAAGAGTTCCAAATAAAAAAAGAAGATAATGGCTTCCAAAAAATTGTTGCAGCATGTACTTCATTGCAAATAAAGGTTTATGAAAATATGCCAATTACTACAGAAGAGTCAGACCAAGATTCTGTAAGGGCGGATGAGGTACTGAGTGAGGATGAGGTGCTTGTTGTAGAAGATTTTGTGATTGACCCAACTAAGCAATACTTAAGGGATATGGGTGATATTTCATTAATTACTAGAGAGGAAGAGACAAGAATTGCAAAAAAGATAGAAGAGGGGCACCAAATGATGATGCGTGGAATGAGTGCTTGCCCAATGTCAATTGAGACAATACTAAGATTGGCTGCAAAAGTCAGAGAAGAGGTCATAAAAATAGAGGATTTGGTTGATGGCTTTGCAGACAGCAATTGTTCCACAAATGTTGACCTGTCTTTCACAAAGACACAGGCTATAAATGAAAAAATATTACTTGAAAAGCAAAAATCTCTAACAGATAAAAATAACCAAACTAATTCTTCAGGTGGGATAAATCAATCTATATTAACCCAAGATATGGCAACAGAAGCCGAATCAGAGTCAGAATTTGAGGTTAAGTCACACAGCTTGGAGTTGGCTGCATATGACAATTCTGATGCTGAGGATAGTGGTACAGAAGATATGGAGGCAATTGCTAATAATAAGTTACTAAACTCTATTGCAGATGTAGAGGTTGAAGATGATAGCAGGGTTAGTGCCTTAATTAAGCATCAGCAAGATTTAGAAAAAATTAAGGCAAAAGTTTTAGACCACTTGGATAGGGTGGAGGTCTTATATGATGAGCTAAAAGTTATAATAAAGAAAAAGGGGCTTGGGTCTTCTCAATACAAAACTAAAATTATTGAAATTGGTAAACTATTAACAGAAATCAGATTTACTCCGTCTAGAATTGATGAACTGTGTTCACAGTTTGATTCTAAAATGTTTGAGTTAAAGGCATTAGAAAGAAAAATTTACACATTATGTGTTGAAAAATCAGGTATGCAACGAGCTTGGTTTTTTCAAGTTTTTTATGAAAATGAAACCAACATAAATTGGTGCAAAAATGAAGTGGGGCTAAATTTATGTCATTCAGAAAATCTCACCAAACACATGGGTGTCATTGAGATGTACCAAAAGGAAATCATTGAGATTGAACGTTCACTTGGTGGAATTGATTTAAATTCATTTAGAACACTGCATAGACAGGTTTCCATGGGCGCAAGAAAAATGAAGGATGAAAAAAACAAATTAACTAAAGCAAATTTAAGATTGGTGATTTCTATTGCAAAAAAATATTTCAATAGAGGAATGGAATTATTAGATTTGGTTCAAGAGGGCAATATAGGTTTAATGAAGGCAGTAGATAAGTTTGACTATAGAAGAGGATTTAAATTTTCAACATATGCCACTTGGTGGATTAGGCAGGCAATTACTAGATGTCTAGCAGATCAATCTAGAACAATTAGGCTGCCAGTGCATTTGATTGAGTTTTTAAATAAAATAAAAAAAATATCCAATGAAGAGCTACAAAAAAATGGTAAAGAGCCTGATGTGGTGTTCTTATCAAAAAAGTTAGGCTTGCCTGTTGATAGGGTAGCCTGGTTAATTAAGGTTGCCAAAGAGCCATACTCTATTGAAAATACTGTTAGTGAGGATGGTGACAGCACTTTTGCGGACTTTATTGAAGATACAAATACACTAAGTCCAGAGGAGGAAATGGAAAAGGAGCAACTTGGGGAAGTGTTGGAGAGGGCGTTGGAAACTTTAACCCCAAGGGAGGCAAAGGTTTTAAGAATGAGATTTGGTCTAGGCATTGGAACGGATCACACATTGGAAGAGATAGGTGGGCAGTTTGATGTAACGAGGGAGAGAATAAGACAGATTGAGTATAAGGCTCTACAAAAACTTAAAGCAAATTTATCAATTAATTCTTTGGCAACATTTTTTTCTAAATAGTACCTATTTTTTATTTTTTTAAAATTATTTTTAAATTGACAATGTGGTTTTTTTGAATAGATTGAGATTTATGTCAGAAAAATTATTGTAAAAATAAAAATAAATATGAATGATTGCTATTTTGTTATAAATAAAAAGTTTGAAATAGTCTATATTGGTGATTCTTTTTTGTATGGGCAGAATGAGAATTACTTAGTGGGTGCAAATATTTTGGAATTGGGCCATGGGTTAAAGAATTCTATTTTTGAGGCTAAATATAAAGAGGTGTTTACTCATAAAAAACCGCTTGTCTTTTATGCATTATACCCGATTTTAAATCATGTGTTAGAAGTAAATGTGTATCCAAACAAAAAGGAAGATACAGTTACTATTTATTTTAGGGACATGAAGATCAACAACCATTTGTCTGTGCCTTCATTGTTAACCAAGTGTGCAGATGATATAGAGGATATGGTTTTAATTATTGATGTGTTTGAAATTAATGAAGGTCAAGTAAATATTTCTTATATAAACAACTCACTTTCAAATTACTTAGGGATACCAATAAAACAGTTGGTTGGACAAAATTTTGAAATATTAGGTAAAACGAAATTGCAAAAAGAAGTTCTGCACCATATTGAAGAGTCCCTCACTAGCAAAAAAGCACTAAGAGTAAACTTGGAACATGATACTGGTAATGGTAAGAAAAAGTGGGTCTTATTGGAAATCACTCCAATTAAAAGCAGCCATAATGGGCATGCTTATTGGCTAGTAATGCAAAAAGACATAACACAGGCTAGGCATAAAGAAGATATAAAAACAAGTCATACTCTTTATGATCAGCTAACTGGATTACCAAATCAGCATGCCTTTAATTTTGAAATTGAGAAGCTTTTAAAATCACCAAAAGATAATGCGGCTTTACTATTCATGAACTTGAATAACTTTAAAAATCTAAACAATACACTTGGACACTCTAGTGGTGACTTGGTTTTAAAGGAAATTACTGTTAGATTAAAACAATCTTTTAATGGGGTGGATTTTGTATCAAGGTTTAACGGAGATGAGTTTGTTGTCATAGTAAGATCTTTGTCTAAAAATAGAAATATAGCAATATCACAAATATCAAAAAAAATTACCAATCTATTTAGACTAATTAAGCAGCCATTTCACATAGGTGAAACAAGCTACATACCATCTATTAGAGTTGGAGTCACATTTATTGGGAAGGAACATGTCAATAAAGATGAGTTAATATTAGAGGCAGAGTTAGCAATGTCTAACGCCAAAGGAAGAGGGGTAAATTCATTTGCGGTATTTACAACATCACTAAAAGAAAAGATAAGGGACAAACATAGGATAGAAAAGGAATTAACTAATTCATTTAATGAGCACAATGAATTGTTATTGTTTTTCCAGCCACAAATTAAGCATGAAAGGGTGGTTGGGGCAGAAGCATTAATTAGATGGAACAATAAAGAAAAAGGTTTTATGGAGCCATTTAGATTTATGCCCTATGTGCTGGAGTCTGGTCTAATTACAAATTTGGACTTTTATGTAATGGAGCAAGGATGCAAGACACTGCAAAAATGGAGCAATGATTCATTAACAAGGGAGTTAAATTTATCAATAAATTTAACTGCACACACCTTTATAAAAAAAGAATTTATAGACAGGGTTAATGATTTTATTAACAAATATAAATTTGAAATGAATAGGCTAAAATTTGAAATTACAGAAAATTTATTTTTAGAAAATAATGCTGAAATTTTAGAGAGAATCGACTATTTAAAAAACTTAGGTATAAAAATTTCATTAGATGATTTTGGAACTGGATATTCAAGTTTGTCTTACTTGAGAAAATTCCCGGTTGATGAAATTAAGCTTGATAGAGAATTTTTAATTAATGCCCTAGACAACAGGAAAGAGAGAATAATTACACAAACAATTATTGAGATGGCAAGAAAATTAGATATACTAATATTAGCAGAAGGAGTTGAAACAATAGAGCAAAAAGAGTTTCTTTTGGAAAATGGATGTTTTGTTCACCAGGGCTTTCTTTATTCAAAAGCACTCTCTGAGGAAAATTTCATTAATTTCTTAGTAAGTTTCAACAAGGTTTCATAAAAATTTAATAATAATTTTTCCATACTTTATTAACTCGGCATATGTGAGATTAATACAGCATGTGACTGAGTAATAAATTATTAATTCAACAAATAGAATATGTAAGGTGAGAAAATGGAAGATATTTTAATAGCAAAACAGCCAATAATTAACAAGTTCCATCAGGTTTATGGGTATGAAATTTTATCTAGGACAAACAAAAAAGAAAACTCTTCTAATGTTACGCATAGTGTGGATTCAGATGAAAGGCTGTTATTTAATTTATTATCTACTTTTGGCATGAATGAACTATTAGGTGGTAAAAGAGCTTTTTTAAATTGCATTTTGGAAAACAACTCATTAGATTATTTTAGTTTAGTGTCATCTAAAAATATATCATTGGAAATTCAAAGAATTTCCAATGATAATGAGGCTGAAATTATTTTAACATCTGATAAAATAAAAATATTGAAATCAATGGGCTATCAGATAAGTGTGGGAGAGTTTTGTTTCTTGCCAAAATATAAGTCTTGGATAGAGCATGCTGAAGTAATAAAAATTGATACATTAAAATATGATGTTGACCTTTCCTTGGCAATGGTCATGAGAGCTAAAGCAATAAACAAAATGGTTGTTTTAGAAAAAATAGAAACACCTGAAGTTTTTAATCTTTTTTCAAAATATGAGGTTGATTTTTTTCAAGGATACCATTTTTGTAAGCCAATTATAATTGGTGCAAAAATTGCCCACCCATCTGCAATCACGCTGATTAAATTAATAAATTTAGTCATACAAGAATCGGATGCCTCTAAAATAGAGGGATTACTAAAGTTAGACCCAATACTGTCATTTAAACTATTACGCTATATAAGTTCTTGCAATATATCTGATGGTGTCAAGGTAAATGATTTTAAAAGTGCAATAAATTTTTTGGGATATAAAAATTTACTGAAATGGCTTTCAATATTATTTACCATGACTGAAAAAAATACAGTTCCAAATAACATGACAAAAACAGCACTGATTAGGGCAAAATTTATAGAAAATGTTGCTTCTGAAATAAAGCAATCTAACCAAGAGATCGAAGAGTCTAGCTTCTTAGTCGGGTTCTTCTCTTTGTTGGATTCAATGTTTGGCATACCATTAGATATGGCAATTGATTCCATTAATATATCAGAAGACATAAGAGGAGCAATACTGTATGAAAAAGGGTTGATGTCAGAGCTATTGAAGATGTCTTTACTTATGGAGACCAACAGGGTAAAGGAAGCAGAACAGATAGCTGAATCAATCGGGTATAAAAAAGAAGAAATGCATAGCTCATATGCCTTGGCTTTAAAGTTGGTTAGCAACATTAGTTTTTAATATTTTTAGGTGATTTTTAGATTTCTCATGTGCTATAATGGCAACCTTGGGTTGAATGACATTGTAAAATTTGTATTTTTCTCTCTATGTCAGTAGCTTAACTAATGTATTCCTTCTGTTTTCCAATACACAAACAACACCCTCATTGCCTATAATAAAAAAATAAAAATGATACAATACACCCAAAAACAACTAAATGATATTTTAAATAGAAATAGTAAGTTAAAAATAACTGCTGCCAATAGCACCAATGGTGACGGGAATAAAAAAACAATACTATTAAATGAACAAAAAAAACCCCATAAAATAAAACTAGGTAATATTCTAGACCCATGTTTGCCTACAAAAAATGATATCAATTTTATTATTGACAACAATAAACAACCACAAGTGTGTAAAAAAATCCTGCAATCAAACATAGACATGTTAAATTTAAATAATCTTCATGCAAAGTATAGATACAGTTTTGATGAGAGCCACTTTTCTTTTGTGATTTTTGGGGCTAGATTATTGAGTGTAAATCAAATTTTTGCCTTACTCCAGTATAGGAAATATGAACTTTTTAAATATAAAAAAATATGGCATAAGAAGATTCAAGAGATATTGGCAGATGCACAAACAATTAAAAATATTCCATTTTTTGAAGATATGGTTAAAATTACACTATTTAGACAGGCTCCAAAATTGGTTGATGAAGACGCAATGACAACTATGTATAAATTCATAATAGATGCTGTTAAGCTCAATAAGAATAATAATTTATCATTATCTTTAATCAAGGAAGATAATCCAAAAATTGTTCATGAAATTGCTTGTTACAGCAATAAGGGGGATTATGCCGTTGGATTTAAGGTTGAAAAAATAACTGAATTAAAAAAGCCCATCAATTTGACAGACTTTTTTTAATTTGCCGCAAAAGATAGAAGCAGATTAATTTTATTTTTATTAAATACACAAACCAATTTAGAGGTTAGTCCAATAAATTTGGGTTTTCTAATAAAAATTGCTTTATCACTTTCTCATATATAGACTTCTCATTTGTGCTAATTTTTGCAATTTTTTGCTTTCTAGGAGTCTCTCTCACTTTCTCATAGACAGAATCAAATGGCTTTATGATATCACCACCATTTATGCAGGCTAAGATTTTTTCTTCTAAATCTATCTGTATTTTTTCTAAGAATTTTTCCATAAGTTGTGTGATGATTTATATGTTTATGTTTATTTTTCTGTAAAGTATTTAATTGGCGCCAGGTGTCATTGTTCTAGTCCGTGCCAATTCTCTTTGGATTACAGACTCATCAACAGGGGTTGTCAACTGAACCAAAATATGTGACAACAATATGTTATTGTTTTGTTGTAGCCTTATTTGTTCAAAAACAAGCATATTATTTAATGCAAGCAAGTTATTGCCCCTTTTGGCAATACTTGCAGCATCATTTTCTTTGAATAAGTCATCCTCTTTCAGGAAGTACTTTGTGCTTTCAAACCGGTACACATCCATTCTAGATGGGTTAGTTGGGAAAGTCTCCCCAGGAAACAATGTTGCCCACTTTGAGGCATTTTGACCCCATCCTTGAGGCGCGGTGGGTGAGCCAACAAACATGTTTAACACATCTGTCATGACACCATGTGCTGCAAAAAGTCGTATCATCAGGGAATCATATAGAGCCATAAATATGGGATTTTGTTTTGTATTTACTGCAGGAGGAAGACCTGGGGCATTACTTAATGTGGCATCATTAATGTGTTTTATTCCAGCCAAGTGCCCTTTATCACTTAATGACATATTAACTTGTTGCCTGTTGCCACCGGTGTCCATTGCCCCACCCTCAATGTTCCTGGTTATACCAGTTATTTGTCTGTCAGCACCAGAGAGGTTACCAACAGATGCACACCTGCCAACTCCTGCTGCAACATCATATGTTGTGCAGGTACCAATAGCTGGTCTTGTAGCAATAATAGGAGCCAATGCAGTTTGATTGGATGTAATTAAGGCTGCCCGGTTTAGCTCTCCTCTGCCACCGCCACCGCCACCAGAGGCTGCAGCTCTATTTCTGCTACTGGCATTTCCGCCGCCACCTATTGCAGTTGCCTTTGCCCGTTGTTCAGTTCTTTCCACACACTGTCTTAAAGTTGGCATTTGCTCAAAATCTCTTCTGGCAATATCTGCCTGACCAATAGCAATACGGTTTCGTTGGTCAGCACTATAGTTTAATTGGTCCTGTTGAGAGATTTGGACACTTTGATTTGCTGCCAATTTACCAAGCTGGTTATATACCTGCCCCATAAGCTGATGAGTTGTATTGTCTGTTACAGCCCACTGAGCATTTGCAAAGCCAGTGGCCAAAAAGATGGCATTAACCAACAAGGCTTTTTTAAATACTGTATTTGTTTTATTCATTTGATTTCCTATTTTTTGTTTTTAGTTGGTTATTTGCTTAACTTTGGGCTGTTAACATGTTATCTAAATGGGTTTATCTGTTGAATGTTGCCCCAAAATCCAGCAGCAGCAGTTTGAGCACCACCTTGATTGATTGTTGGTGCAGTCACATTCGGTATGGTATTTGTATTGGGGGCAGGAGTTATAGCTCCACCAATGCCAACTGTACCAAGCGGAGTTCCAACTCCTGCCCCTGTAATAGCACCTCTTGTTTGCCCAAGGGTGCTATTTATTGGTTGCAGTGCACCAGAAGTAATATTGCCCAAATAAGAATCCACCTGATTACATGCGGCATTACTTAATTGATTGACAGCACTTTGAGACAATGCATCCCAATCAACCCCACCAGAAAAAATGGAAATTAGGCTATTGACACCACCAGAGGCTCTATTAATTTGGTTGGTTGCATTTTCAAAGCAACTAAGACCACCAGAGGTTCCACCAACAGGAACAGGTGGAGTGGATTGTTCTCTGACTTGAATTGTTCCTTGTTGTATGCGCTCTCTTGTGCGCCGCTCAACAAAGTTAGTTACCATCTCATTCCAAACCACAGGGTCACAACCAGCAGCCTGCATTTCTTGTGCATTATAGGTGTAGTATATTAAGGGTGGAGTTCCTGTGTTTGGCACAACAACTCTTGTTTGAGCCATAACACCAGCAGACAAAAATGCACTAGCAAGCAAACCACAGGTGAAGATTTTATTTTTATTTTTCATAAATGAACCCTTTTAAAATGTATTTTATGAAAAAAAATAGCAAAATCAAGCCCTAGTGGTATAAAGAGAGTTAATTATTATTATTTACAGATTATCCTAACACAGGTGTAAATTTTTTAAATACTGCAAAAATCTTTACCAAAAAATTTATTTAGTATATAATTCAGGTCTTATTTGGAGAAAACATGGCAACAGAAGACAGACAAAAAGCCCTTAATTTGGCACTTTCAAAAATTGAAAAAGATTTTGGCAAAGGTTCAATCATGAGATTCAATACTGATAAAATGGAACCTATTGAGGTCACATCCACAGGATCTCTTTCCTTGGATATTGCATTGGGTGTAGGTGGTCTTCCAAAGGGAAGAATTATTGAGATTTATGGTCCTGAATCAAGCGGGAAAACCACATTAGCGCTGCATGCTATAGCAAGTGCCCAAAGAGCAGGTGGAACTTGTGCTTTCATTGATGCGGAGCATGCTTTAGATATTGGTTATGCTTCCAATCTCGGAGTGGATATTCCAAATTTATTAATATCACAACCAGATACAGGTGAGCAGGCTCTGGATATTGTGGATAGCCTTGTAAATTCAAATGCAGTGGACTTTATTGTTGTTGATTCTGTTGCGGCCCTTACTCCAAAGGCAGAGATTGAAGGTGGCATGGGGGATTCACATATGGGGCTGCAGGCCAGATTAATGGGGCAGGCATTAAGAAAATTAACAGGGGCTGTAAAGAAGTCTAATTGCACTATTATATTCATTAACCAAATTCGCATGAAAATTGGGGTCATGTTTGGGTCTCCAGAAACAACCACTGGTGGGAATGCTTTAAAGTTTTATGCTTCCATTAGGTTGGATATTAGAAGAACTGGCACAATTAAAAAAGGTGATGAAGCTATTGGCAATGAAACAAAGGTTAAGGTTGTAAAAAATAAGGTAGCACCACCATTTAAGGAGGTAAATTTTGATATTATGTTTGGGGAAGGTATTTCAAAATTAGGTGAAATTATTGATTTAGGGGTTGAGCACAAAATTATAGACAAAAGTGGTTCCTGGTATAGCTACAACAATGAAAAATTAGGTCAGGGTAAGGAAAATGTAAAAGACTTTTTGGGTAGCAATCAACAGCTTGCAGCTACAATTGAAAAGCAAATCAGAGAGCATAAGTAACAAAGTTGCTATGTGTTTTTATGAGAATATAACAATTTCAGCAGGCAAGGTTGATTTTGTTATGTTAAAGTTTATGGGTTTTTATATATAAGGAAAAAAATGATTAGTTTGGCAAATATCACAACTCAGATGAATGTCTGTAAAACTTTAGCTATTGCATTACCACAGTTTTTTTTACAAACAAAAATTAGTGTCTCTTTTTATTTTTCACATAAGCCAGATGGAAATGAATTGGAGTTATCATTGGCGTTTAAGCCTAAAGAGCCAACAGAGGCAGAATATAATTTATTATTTGAAGAAATCATTAATGCAGAAAAACTACTATTAAATGAGTATATATTGAATTCTGCTGTAGAATTTGATAACTTAAAACAGTTTGTATTTAAACATAAGGAAAGCACAAGACAAATTATAGAGAAAAATAAGGAAATTTTACGAAATGAGTCATAATATCTTTAATAGATTTTTGGTTAAAAAAAAGTGGACAGTTTATTTATTGGCTTTTTTATGCCTCTGTTTGTTACTAATGTTTTCTTTGTCTATTTATGGCGCTAACAATAAAAAGACTGCACAAGAATTAGAACATATACACTTTAAAGAAGCTGTGTGCCAAAAGGGGATAATCCAAGCAAGAATTGAAGATGTGCTTTTGAATTTAGAGGTTGCATGCACAATGGAGCAAATCACAAGGGGGCTGATGTTCAGGAAATATTTGGGAGAAAATCATGGTATGATTTTCTTGTTTGATGAACCACAAGTGTTAAATTTTTGGATGAAGAATACATTTGTAGATTTGGATATTGCCTTTATATTAGATAACACTATAAAATCAATAAGGCCAATGGAGGCACAGAGTCAGCAAATTATTTCAAGCCAAACCAAGGTAAATATTGCAATTGAGGTTAATAGGGGATTTTTTCAAAAACACAATATAGCGCCAAATAGTAAGGTGGATTTTTTACTATAATTGATTGATAATGTTTTTAGCTAGGCTGCTGTTATATTTTATGTTTTTTACAGGTGTGGCTTTGGGGGTTGAATTTTGGCTTGTTCATATATGGCTTCCCTAAGAATATCCAATATGCTTTCATTTCCCATTTCAGATGCAAAGTCTAGGGCTGTTTTGCCCTCTGTGGTTCTGGCTCCAATATTGACTTTTTGCTTTATTAGATAATCAACCAAGCTATAATTTTCATTATTTACTGCATGCATAAGACAAGTTTCACCAAGATTATTTTGCAAGTCTAGGTTTGCACCTAATTTTAGATAAATTGACACCAAAAAAGGAGAGTTGTTTGCACTTGCAATCAGAGCAGGATGATTCCCTTCATTGTCTTGGTAGTTGATGTTCAATAGATTAATTTTATAGTCTTTGTTTTTTTCAAATTCATCTTGATCAATATATGGGCGAATATAGTGATAAATGGAGGTTTCAATTGCATTTTGTTGAAAGGCAGAGTCAAAGTTTAAAAAAGCCAAGTCATAAAAGAGCCGCTCTAAAACTTTTGGGTTTTTGCTCTGGTAATATGGTATTAAAGTGTCAATAACTTCAATCTTTTTATTGAGAAAAGAGTGTAAAAAAGCAGTATTGCAAGAAGAATCTTCTTGGTCAACATTTATGCCATTATCTAACAGTCTCTGGGCAAATTCTTTTGTTTGGACAAAAAATAAAGCATGCCTATTTTCTGAATTGGTTTGGTTAATATTTACACCATTATCCAGCATTAAGTCAAAAAGGCTACTTTGCTCAGATTTAATCTTTACCTCCATTTGCGCAATTTCATTAATTTCAGCTTGTATTTTGTCTAGCTGTGATTGAGAAAGATTTCCCCTTTGATTATTTTTTGTAGCCTCTTCATTTTTTTCTAGTAAAAATTCAAGTTTCTTTTTTTGCTGCAAATAGCTCTTTAGCAATGGATGAATTGTTTCCCCAACCAAGGCCATAAATGGAGTTATGGTTTGTTGACCAATACTTGCTTCAATATCTTTATTTAAATTAATCTGTTTGGAGGAAATAAGGGTTTTAATGACATCAAAAGAACCAGAAGACAGGGCCATCAAGATTGGATGTTGTGTATTGTGTGTGCTGTCTGAATAATCAAGTTTTACTCCCATTGAAATAAGTTTTTGCAGATTTTGTAATTGTTTTGTTCCACCTTTTATTATGTGGTTAACAATTGGAATGTGTGTTGTGGTGTTGTTGGATTGCAGGATTAATTGAGCATTAATGTCTGCATTATTTGCTATTAGCCAATCAAAATACTTTGGGTTATTAAACCCAAAGCTCTCTGGTTTATTGCCATTACTGTCACTGGCTCCAAGTTTTGCGCCTGCCAACAGCATTTGGTCTAAAAGTGTAATTTTTGTCTTATCATTAATGAGCAACAAGTGCAGCCCAGAGGTTTGTCCAAATTCAAGACCATTAGATAAATCAATGTTGTGCCACACATCAGCATTTGTTCCAGGCTTGCTAAGAATGTGCTCTATAATATCATAATTTTGATTTAAACAAGCAGCCCATAGGGGTGTTATGCCTGAATTTGCAGGCCGGTTAAAATCAAATGGTTGGTCACAGAGTAGATTGCATATTCTTTTGTGTTGAGCTTTTTCAGATTTACTCAGCAAGGAAGTAGAACTAGATAAGGCAGCTATAAGGGCATTTCTTCCATCTATATCTTCTTGATTAATATCAACATTATTATTAAGCAACAATTCTGTTATCTCAACGTTTAAGTGTGCCGTTGAAGATAGTAGTGCTGAAACTTTGGAAGTAGGAATGGAATAATCTTTGTCTACATTGTGCTTTATTAAAGCCTCACACCCAATAAGGCTTTTATTTTGGACACAATAAATTAATGCACTTGTTTTATCTGAACTCAGTGAATTGGGGTTGGCACCAGCTTCCAAAAGCTTTACAAGGTAATATTCATAATCCAATTCCTTTGAAAATTCAATTATGAGGCTATTACCATCTATGTTTTTATGATTAATATCAATTTTTTTACCGCCTTGTTCTACTTCTAAAAGCCAATTAAACATTTCAACTTGATTTCTAGAAGCTGCCAAGAAAAGCAGGTTGTTTTCTCTGGCTGTTGTAATGTGTATGGAAGCACTATTTTCCAAGAGAGAAATCGCTAATTCAATATCTCCTTTAATGACAGCTTGAATAAGTTTATCAGTATTTTGCTCACTCATTTTCTTTATCTTTCTTTTATGATTTTATGCAATATTTATATTGCATATATTGCATTGATAATATTTATTATAAAGTATTTAAAATCTTATACAAGTGAGGTTATTGCTTGTGTGGATTATTTTTAAGATTTGGTTGTGTTAACTCCAAATAGTTGATTGATTTTCTGCATGGCAGAAATACTATTTACTGTCTTCCCATGTGGCTTTTGCTTTAAAGCAACAACACTTGTTGGGGGGGTGGTAGGTATGTCATCTAGTGGCATAGGGTTTCTAGACTCAGACATTTGTTTTATATGTTTTTTTGGGGGGCTATTTATTTTTATAGTACATTTTGCTAAAAATTTTGCTAGTGCCTCAAAAACAGCATTGTGGCTGTCAAATCTCTGTTCCAACAAATATGCATATGGGTGATTGCTAATAACATGCATTACTACAATGCCATCATCTTCTGTATTGTTGGGTATGGCAATTTCCACTTGTGCAGGATGGTCAAAGAAAATAGAGACACCAGGGCTCCATTTTTTTGAGCTATCTGCATAATAAAACTCAAACTTTTGAGGGGTGTTTTGCTGATTGGCTTCAAAATGAGTGGTTAAGGCTTGAGAGCAATATCGGACATAAATATCTAAGTCTACAAATTTTTGCAAAAAGGTTTCCACATGCATTAATTGTTGTTTTTTAATTTTCGCAATATCGCGATGCTCTTGATTGTCCTGCAATCTTTTTTTTTCCAACTCAGAAAACTCTTTTAAAAAAGAGTTGTTTAGTATTTTATCTATATTATCCGTATTGCCCATGTTGTATTTTTTTCTTGTTAAAATTTTTAAATTATTAAAGTTATAGTAAAAAATTAATGTGGAAATGGGATTAATGGTGGATTACCTTGTGGATTACCTTTAAAGGCTGCACCACTTCCTGGGCCAGTCCAGGCTCCTGGACTCCTTCCTCCATGTGGGCAGATAACAACGTAGTAAGGAATCCACTGCCAATTTACTGTCCACCAATTTAGAATTTGGTATTGTCCAGTGGTTGGGTTTACCCCAACCCAGCCATGCTGTGGAACACCCTCTGTACAGAATACAAATATATCATTACTCCTACCAACTGTTGCATAAACCCCTTGTAGCCCACTTGGTGTGCCTACTTGGCTTCTAACCCTGTTTATCCCGGCATTAATGTTTGAGTTAACCATGTTTATCTGGTCTCCTAGGCGCCATCGTGATTCTGCCTCTGGTGAATATGTTAATGTAAAAGTTGCAAGCAAGCCTGTTAAAGCCAATGTAAGTATTTTCATTGCAATCATTATAATCCCTTTACAAATCCCAAAATTAAATTTTTATGGTTTCTTTTTATGTTAGCACTGAAAGGTTAAATGTCAATAACAGCCTAGGTCTAGGTTGTTATTGTTTTTAGCTGGATAATTATTAAAGGACTTGAAGAATGAATGTGGCTGAAGTCAACACAAGTAAAATTATTGCCATGCTTTTAATTGTTGCCATTTCTTTTTTTACCAACTTAAGAGTTATCTGCAGGCCCCAAATAGGGGATTTCAGGCCCCAAATAGGGGATTTATTATTCAATTCTATCTCCTTTGCCGTTCATCCATACCTACACAAAGCTACCCATAGGTAGCTTGGCTGCTGGATTCCTGCTTCACAGAGGCTGGTTTCGTTTTGAGCTTGCGCCCAAAGCCAGAGCCTTCCTCTCCACAGGCTGACACGGTGGAACTCACCGCCAGATTTCTCAAGTTGATGGCTGCATTCACGTCACGGTCATGGTTTGCCCCACATTCTGGACAAACCCACTCGCGCACAACCAAAGGCAAGGCATCGAGGATGATCGCCATTTGTGGCGCATTCTTGGTCACTTCGAGCATCCACGGGAACTGCTTGGCTTTGATGCTGTTGAGTTGGCGGCGCAGCGCCATTTGGGAAGGCTTGGGCAGGCTATTGTTGAGCCTCCATGCCTCATATTGCCGTTGCCATTCAGCTAGTGCCCAGTTATAGGCAAACCGGGCAGTCCCGGCTGCACGGGCAAAGTAGGTTGCCTGCTCGTTATTAGGATCAAGTGCAATCTTGTGGGCGATCAGCATGATGCAGCCACCACAGCCTGCTTGACACCATCTAGCCTGCGTTGGTGTACTGCTGTGTGCTGTGAAATCAGCTTGCCTTGCAGCCTCTCCTGACACTGCAACAAGGTTGTGTTTGACACACCCAAAACCTTTGAGGCTTCGCTTATTG
>Ga0209316_100183_pt1 | contig 23691 bp, 23 predicted proteins | sample 3C3metaG_FD_184150 | JGI IMG/M metagenome (GOLD analysis project Ga0209316, IMG submission 184150) | Freshwater bacterial and archeal communities from Indian Creek, Illinois, USA - 3C3 metaG (SPAdes) (version 3) | ecosystem: Environmental > Aquatic > Freshwater > Unclassified | place: USA: Indian... | reverse complement strand
GAAGAGGTTATGGCTTGGCAATCAAACAGGAATAACAAAAATAGTAAGATAGACTGGCAGTTTACAAATAACCAAGCAAGGATAAAGCTAAAACGACTTTATCCGTCAATTCATAATTAACATAACACTAAACCTTTTACCAAAAATTGGTAATTTTGGACAAAATCGTTAAAAATGAAAAATACTTCAATATCACTCGGAAATTATTTTGACCAATTCGTACAAACTCAAGTATCAGCTGGTCGATATAAAAATGTAAGCGAAGTCATTCGAGCAGGACTTCGACTTTTGGAGAATGAAGAAAATAAAGTAATTGCCTTGAAAAATGCGATTCAGGAAGGATTAAACAGTCCAAGAGTAGAAAACTTTGACTTTGATGAAAACCTAAAAAACCTAAAAGCTGAAAAAAGGAAAAATGACTAAAGTCATCTTAAGACAGGAAGCCATTGACGATTTAAATGATATTTGGAATTATACTTTCGAACAATGGTCTGAAAATCAAGCAGGCAAATAAGAGGTTGCTCATCCTATTTCAATTCCATTCCTCTTAATATCATCCAAGAATCCGGATTTATCATTATTCTTGTCGATTAAGATCGGTTCAATTCTATCATCAACCTGTCTTCTAAGTTTCCAAAGCAAAGGGTTTACAGCAAAAAAGTCCCCTGAAATATTATTTACAACTACTGCTACATCAATATCGCTATCTTCTCTGTTTGTATCATTAGCAAAAGAGCCAAACAGGTAAACTGAATCAAGGTCAAAGTGATTCCCAAGCAGCAATTTATATTGCATTACTTTTTTTATAGCTTCGCTTTTATCCATTGTTGCAATTCTTTTGTTTGTTCAATGATTTCAAGGCTTTTCTCGTGAGTTAGACTTCTCAATAATCTTTCTTTGTGTGAGGGATATCTCGCTTCGATGTTAAGTGGTTCAATCTGGTCAATAAATTCTTTCTGATTTTCCGAGAATTCTTCGTAAAATCCTCCTTTTTTTGCCAAATAGGACAAACTGTGCGAATAAGGTGCTGTTTCGGATTTTAGGGATGTGTAGTAGGCTTTAAATACTTTCTCAATAGTCTGATGACACATAAAGCCCACATATAAATATCTCTTGCTTGCTAGCATTGCTAATGCTGTATCAAGGTCATAATCTGAGAGGTCAAGCCAATATTTACCTTTATCATCCAATTTTTTAAGTATTTATATCCAAAGATAATGTGTTTTTATCTATTTTCAGAGATTGGGTGTTGTGAGTTACAACTAAGCCCAACGGTTGAGTGTATGAAGTCGTTTGGCGATTCGAATCAAGGAATTGTCAATCCCCTACAAAGTCTTATTTGATGTAGTGTTTGGGCTACAGAACGATTTTCTCTGCATGGCTGGTACAATGGAGAAATGCAGTTAACACACATTTTTAAGCAAATTCTCCTTATTTTTGCCAATATCATGCATGAATCAGAAAGTGTTATGGAGGTATCAATTGTTGTTCCCTTGCTCAACGAAAAAGATTCGTTGGGCGAATTGTCAGAATGGATTGGCAGGGTGATGGATGCAGAAAAGCTCAGCTATGAAATTATATTTATTGACGATGGCAGCACCGATGGAAGCTGGGAAGTGATTGAACAATTGTCGAAATCACGCGCGACAGTAAAAGGAATCCGATTCAGGCGAAATTACGGGAAGTCTGCTGCTTTAAATTCCGGTTTTGAGCATGCTTGCGGAAGGGTGATTATCACTATGGATGCAGATCTGCAGGATAATCCGGACGAACTGCCCGCTTTGTACAAAATGATTATCCGCGATGGGTATGACCTTGTAAGCGGCTGGAAGAAAAAGCGCTACGACCCCATAACTAAAACCCTGCCTACCAAACTGTACAATTGGGTAACGCGCAAAATCTCAGGAATCCATCTGCATGATTTCAACTGCGGGCTTAAGGCATATAAACTTGAAGTGGTGAAAAGCATTGAGGTTTATGGCGAAATGCACCGCTACATTCCACTCATAGCCAAGTGGGCAGGATTTAAAAAAATCGGAGAAAAGGTTGTGCATCACCAGCAACGCAAATACGGCAAAACCAAATTTGGTATAGAAAGGTTCGTCAACGGCTTTCTAGACCTCCTCTCCATAACCTTTGTAACCCGTTTTGGCCGCAAACCTATGCACCTGTTTGGCTTGTTGGGTTCTATGCTCTTTTTTGCAGGGTTCGTTATTGCCATGTATCTCGTTTATGCAAAATTATTTCATGCAGGTTACAGAATGACTGAAAGACCATTGTTTTTCTTTGGTATGCTATCCATGATCATGGGAACACAACTCTTTGTTGCCGGTTTTTTAGGTGAATTGATTTCCAGAAATGCCTCAGATCGAAATAATTACCAGATTGAGAAAAAAACAGATTCAAATTGGCACGCATAGTAATTTTAGGCTCAGCACATCCGCTTAGGGGCGGCGGGCTTGCCACCTTCAATGAGCGTCTGGCAAGAGCCTTTGCAGATGAGGGCCACCAGATTACCATTTTTACTTTCTCCCTTCAATATCCGGGATTTCTTTTTCCAGGAAAGACCCAATACTCCGATGAGCCTCCCCCGGCTGATTTGGATATACGAGTGAAAGTCAACAGCATAAATCTTTTTAATTGGCTCAAAGTGGGCCATGAACTCAAAGCCCTGCGCCCGGATTTTCTGATTATCAGGTATTGGATTCCTTTTATGGCACCTTGTCTGGGTTCAATTGCAGCCATTGTGCGAAAAAATAACCATACACGCATCCTGGCTATAGCTGACAACATTGTGCCCCATGAAAAGCGCATTGGCGATGGTTTGCTTACCAAATACTTTGTTGGCAAAATAGACAGGTTTGTAACCATGTCTGATTCGGTAAGAACAGAACTGAAACATTTTGGGGTTTCTGACAATAAAATTTCTGTTTGTGCACATCCGCTTTACGATAATTTTGGGCCACCTCTACCCAGAAACGAAGCACGAGCGCTGCTGAAAATGGACCCCGATGCCAAAATAGTGCTGTTTTTTGGATTTATTCGTGAATACAAGGGACTTGACTTATTGATACAGGCATTTGCTGATGAAAAAATTCAAAACCTGGGGTTGAAGCTTGTTGTTGCAGGGGAATTTTATGACAGCTCTGAAAAGTACCATGCGCTTGCCGAAAAACTCAACCTGGAAGAATCTGTAATCTGGCACACCGATTTCATCCCTTCCCATAAAGTAAGAGAGTATTTTTGTGCTGCCGATTTGGTGGCCCAGCCTTATCGAAGTGCTACCCAAAGTGGGGTTACTCAAATTGCTTATCATTTCGAAACGCCCATGCTGGTAACCCATGTGGGAGGTTTGCCCGAAATGGTTCCCCATTTGAAAGCTGGTTTTGTTGTTGCACCCACAGTAAGTGAAATAGCTGAGGCTATTGCGCTATTTTTTCAAAATAATAAACAGTATGAGTTTAAGGCATTTTTGAAAGAAGAAAAAAAACGCTTTTCATGGAAATCGCTGGTTGACGCATTGTTATCAAAAAATGAAGTATAATACACAATGGAAACCCGGAAACAAATATCTGACGCAATTGAAGTAAAACTTGAAGTAATTAACAATGAGTTAATACACAACCAATTGCAACAATCTATTGAACTAATTGTTGATGCATATCGCAATGACAAAAAAGTTCTTTTTTGTGGAAACGGTGGAAGTGCAGCAGATGCACAGCACCTTGCTGCCGAACTCTCCGGCAGGTTTTACTTCATGATTCTTTCAATTTCCAAAAATGCAATTTTTGCTACTGCGGTTCTCATTGCAACTATATTCCTATTTTGCTTTGTGAGTATATCGCCGGCCATTGCTCAAGTCAATCAACGCGATGAAACAGGTCGAAGGCAGGGCCCATGGCAGGGTATGCATCCTAACGGTCGGGTTCGCTACACCGGACAGTTTGTTGATAATGTGCCTATTGGTACCTTTAGGCACTTCAATCCGGATGGATCGGCAAGGCTCAATTTGTATCATGAGTTACACAACGACACCGTAAAGGCTGTTTTCTTTCATCGAAACGGCAGAAATCTTGCAACCGGCCAGTTTTTGCACCAAAAGCGGACAGGTATTTGGACTTATTACTCCCAAACCGGTCAGAAATTATCGGAAAACAGCTATCTGAATGGCCGGATTCATGGTGCTTTCCTCATATTTTTCCCTTCGGGGGCAATTTCTGAACGCATCGAATATGTAAAAGGCAGGAAAGAAGGAAAGTGGAATCAATATTTTGAAAACGGTATGCTCCGGCTCGAGGCCAATTACTTGAATGACAAGCTTCATGGTCCGTTTATTGCTTACCATTCTAACGGTACAGTCTTAGTCAGGGCAGAATATTATGAAAACCTTCCCCACAATCAAAAGGTTTTTTTCACCTCAACCGGAGAAAAAATCAGGGAACAAGAGTTCAACAAAGGTGCTTTGGTCAGCCAAAGAGTTTTTATACATATTGCGGATGAACCCGCAGTGCCTCTTGGACCTTCCAATGATCCCATTTTAGAGATGATTAGGTCCGGAATTCATTGATTCGCTTAATTTTGTAAAGTTGTATTTTTCCTCTCCTACGATACGGTACGAAAAATGAAGCGTCCCAAAATTTTTTTCAAGTCTTTTGTCAGCATTTTTGCTGTGGCCTCATTTTTTGGGGCTTGCACCGATGAGATATCCCCGCCTGTGCATTTTTATCACGAGTACTTCCCAACCGACATTGGGCACTTTGTGATTTATCAGGTGGATTCTGTATTTCACGACGATTTTACGGGAGAAGTCAGAACCTTTCAATATCAGGTAAAAGAGCGGATTCATAGCCATTTTATAGATGGCGAAGGCAAGCAAAGTATCCGGATCGAACGCTTTAAAAGGCATACGAGCCAGCATCCCTGGATAATCAAGGATGTGTGGCATGTCAGGGCAGATGGGAGAAGAGTTGTGAAATATGAAGAAAACATTCCTTTCATAAAGTTGGTTTTTCCGCCCCATCGCGGCCTGAGATGGAATGGTAACGCCCTGAACCACCTTCCCGAAATGATTTATAGAATCACCGAAGTTCATAAGCCGGCTACCCTGGCAAACGGGCTTAGATTCGATTCTACCATTACCGTTATGCAAAACAACTTCGTTACACTCATCAATGAAGATGTCAGATGGGAGAAGTATGCCCTGCATATTGGTCTTGTGGAAAGAAGCTACCGGAATATCCGTAAGAATGTAGCCGGTAACATCACGGCAGGCGTGGAATATACATACACCTTACTGGAATATGGCAGGAATTAATACTACTCCCGCAAAAATTTCCTCCTACCCTAAAATAAAAAATCGCAAACACTTGTTTTATAAGTAATTGCGATTTTGTTTTGTCGGGGTGAGAAGACTCGAACTTCCGACCCCTTGCACCCCATGCAAGTGCGCTAGCCAACTGCGCCACACCCCGATTTGGCTTTGCAAAAATAATACATTCCAGGATAATCCAAATTATTTTTAGAAAAATAGAAATAGTATCAAACTTTTTTCCAACTGCAGAATGTTGCCGGGTAAATCCAAAGTTTCCCAAGAGTGCCGGCAACCCCATGTATGGTAATTATGTCCGACTTCTTAGAGGGGTGTTATAAACACCTATAAGTAACCGTGTTTTGCGTAAAGCATTCTTTTTTAAATTCTAATATTTTTGAAAAAGAACCATTGAGAGTTTGGCCCTGAAAATGTGTAAGCAGAGATTTCTAACCAATATATTATCAAGCAGATGAAAACACTACACACAGCAAAAAAAGGGGTTATACTTGGACTGCTGCTGCTATTAGCCCCTGCGTTGATTTTTTCACAAGCCCGTACAAGTATTCTCTCACCCGGAAACAGGCAGATTTCTTATCGAAGTTTTCGTTTACCCGGCCCCAGAATAGAATTTGGAGTTGTCTCCGGTCTTACCATGCCTTTTACTGATTCAGCCCCTGAACATGTACTTGAGCAACCCGGTCTGGATGATTTCCGTATTAAGTCAACCGGAGTAAATTCCGGAATGTTTTTCAGATATCGCTTCAATGATTTGTATGCAATTAAAAGTTCTGTTTCATACCTGAGGCTTTCAGGTGACGATGCGTGGGCAAATTCGCCGGATGTGATTGAAAGACAATTGGAATTCAGAAACCAACTTGTTGAAATTTCAGCCGTTGGCGAGTTTTACCTTCCCAGGCTCTCTGCACAGCAGGTTAGGAGCTCTTGGGTAGATGTGATACTTTTTGCCGGAATGGCAGGAGTTTTTAATAATCCGGAGCTATATGGACCCGTTGTTGATTATTTTGATAATTTTCAAAGATATGATGAGGATCTCAGGAGAAGGTTCGTGATGTCTTTTCCTACCGGAGTGATGTTGCAATATAACTATGCCAACAAGTGGACAATGGGGCTCATAGGCAATTTCAGATGGACTTTTCATGATTTTCTGGATGGCTTTAACCGTCCAACCTCTCAAAGACCGGATTATTACTTTACCCTGAATCTGAGTTTTAGTTTTATCATAGACTACAATCCCCGCATTGCCAACCGGGAGATATTTCGTAGTGTTTTTCGCTCTAAAAGAAGAGGCTTGGGCCCCATGGGATTCTAAAATCTTATTTAATCTCCTTCGCAGGTAACCATATTCGGTCAGTTAATCCCGCATCGTAACCCAATTTTCGGGCCAACACGAAGAAATAATCGGACAGCCGGTTGAAGTATTGAATGATTAAATCATCTACTACGGTTTCATTTGCCAAACCCACAATAATTCGTTCTGCTCTTCTGCAGATGGTTCGGCACACATGCGCTAGCGATACTGCCTGGTTTCCGCCGGGCAGTATAAAATGAGACAAAGCAGGCAAGCCCTTGTTCATCTCATCTATTTCATTCTCCAGCATAATTATGTCATTAGCCTGCAATACCGGCAGAGGATATTTTTCGCTGCCCTCATCTGTTGCTAGCAACGATTCGGCAACAAACAACTGGTTCTGAATTCTTTTTAGAATCTCACGATAGCTGGCCTTCATTTCCTGATCCATTAGCAATCCCACAAACGAGTTGAGCTCATCCACAGTTCCGTATGCCTCAATTTTCAGGTGGTTTTTTTGCACCCTTTTGCCTCCCAGCAACGAAGTTTCGCCTTTGTCTCCTGTTTTTGTGTATATTTTCCAGTTCTTCATAGGTAAATTTTATTGCAGCTTTCTTTATGATTTACTTGTTTTGCAGTGATAATGTAATTGCGAAATGATAAATGTAAAATTTAGGTGAGCGGAAAATACACAAATTCCCGACACTCTTCTACAACCACTTTTACAATTTGTGAACGCCTGTTTTGCCTTTGGTCGAAATCTGCAAGGTATTCCACCACCAGCATTAGCCTTTGGTCAAAGATGTCTATATAAACACACAAATTTTCAATCCCCGAAGTGCTGGATTGAATCAGAGATTTAAGGTTTGCAATTGTTAGGCTACTTTCTGCAGGAAATTTTTCTAATCGGAACTGCAATCTTTCGAAAAATTTGTTTTTCCCTAAATTATTCACACTTTTTTCCAAAAAAATGCGGTTGGGTACTCTGATAAAATCTTCCGGTAAGTTGTGGGTTTTATCCAGCAGCACATAGAATGTCCCAATGTGCTGAACTTTGCCCTCATCCTCCCCTATTCTTATGTAGTCCCCTATTTTAAATGGTTTTTTGCGAAGTAGGATCATCCAGGCAATTATCATAACCAATACATCCCTTACAGCAAAGGCAAGCCCTGTAGCCATCAACCCTATGAAAATTGTAATATTGGAAAGAGAAACCCCGAAATGATTCAAAATAATGAGCATTCCCACAACAAAAAGCGACCAGCTGTAAATTTTCGAATAAAATATCTTTTCCTCAGGTTCGTCAAAAAATTTATGAACATATTTTTTTGTAAGCCTGGAAATTACTGTAACAGCAAAAAGGATGATGAAAACCAGAAGAACATTGTGGAATATGCGGATGGTGGCTTCGGGTAATGCGATGAAGTTTTTTTGATTTAAGAATAAAATAATCAACAACAAGATGAGAATCAATGCTGAAATAAGCAATGCCGGGCTTAAAAATTTGATTTCCCTATCCTTAATTTTGATGTTCGACATGATAGACAATTATTTTGATTCCAATAAGTTAGATAATTATTTGATGATGCTAAATTAATGTAATAATGTCAATTTACATGGGTTTCTGAGCAAAGACAAAGCGAGGTTTCCCATTGAAATCTTCCTTAATTTCAACATTATCGAAACTGTAGGTTTGTATAATTTTTGAAGTTTCATTCGGAAACATCTCGTTTATTTCAAAGAAAAGCATTCCCTGCGGTTTTAGTATCCTGAAAGATTGACCGGCAACTGCGCTGTAAAAAATCATTGGATCATTCTTTGGCACAAATAGCGCCACATGTGGTTCATAATCAAGAACTTTGGATTGCATTTGCATTTTCTCAGCCTGGGTTACATACGGGGGATTGCAAACCACTATGTCAACATCCGCATTGGGAATATTTTTCCGGAGCACATTGCACTCAAAAAAATCAACAACCACGCTGTTTGCTCGTGCGTTTTCTGTGGCGAGTGTCAGTGCATCGACAGAGATGTCGCAGGCTGCAACCCTTGAGCCTTTCAAATGATAAGCCAAACTAACAGCGATACAACCACTTCCGGTACAAACATCTACAATGTTTAGGGAGTTGTGCTCCAACCTTCTTTTGTTCACTTCTCCAATCACCCATTCTACAAGTTCTTCTGTTTCGGGCCTTGGGATCAACACCCGCCGGTCAACCTGGAATTTCAGACCACAAAAATCAGCAATTCCCGTAATATATTGAACCGGTAGATTTTTTTTCAATTTATCCGCAATCTGTTGCAACAACAAAAAAGAGCCTTCGGGCAAAAGGTCAAGGTGCTGCAAAATGCGCTGGGCAGGGCTTAAGTGAAAAACCTGCTCAAAGATTATTTTACCTAATGCTCTTGCTTCTGCTGGAGCAAAACTACCCGATAATGCTTCCTGAAAATACTGCCAGGCTTCTCCAAAGCTTATGGATGAGGGCGCTACCATGGTTAATGTGTAAAGTCGGGATACAACAGGTACCTTGCCCTGATTTTTCGGAATGATTCGAGCCCCGGCTGCCAGGATTGCCTGATTTGTTCTTCTGTAAGTCCCGCTTTGATTTGATTGCGAAGCAAATTGGTGCCGGCAAGCCGATCGAAAAACGGATTAAAAAATCTTTCTCTTGCAGGAAAATTATGGAATGCCTCAAGCAAATATGACAGATTGATTTTTCGACTTTCGCGAACTTCTTTTTCTGAAATGAAGCGGAGGTCTCTACCCCTGTTTTCTTTTCCTAACAGGGGGGGATTTGTTGACGCAGGCACACTTCGCGGTGTAAAGCGAAAAGTAAACCGTTCGGAAGGCAATTGGTAATGGCCAAAAACTTGAAACGGAAATTCGGTACCTCTTCCAACGCTGATTACTGTGCCTTCAAAAAAGCAAAGTGAAGGGTAAAGGTAAATTGAAAGCATGTTTGGCAGATTGGGCGATGGTGGAACAGGAAGTACGAAGGGTTCATTCCGGTTGTAATGTTTCATGGGAATTACCCTGAGATCGGCTTTTAGGTTACCGCCCAGCCACCCTTCGCCATTAATCATCAAAGCAAATTCCCCTATTGTCATGCCGTGTACCACCGGAACAGGGTGCAAGCCTACAAATGAGCTAAATGCAGGATCCAGCACCGGGCCATCTATAAAGTGGCCATTAGGGTTGGGCCTGTCGAGCACAATAAAAGGAATGCTATGGCGTGCGGCCTCCTGCATCAACATTGTCATTGTCGAAATGTAGGTATAAAATCGGGCTCCCACATCCTGCATGTCGAACAAAATGATGTCAACATTTGCGAGGTGTTCGGCAGAAGGTCTTCTTGCAGGGCCGTAGAGGCTTATTACCATAATTCCCTTATCCGGATCCATACCGCTGGGTACATAGGCGCCGTCGGGGGCAGTGCCCCGAAACCCATGCTCCGGACTGAAAATTTTCACCACCCGGACTCCCGCCGAAACCAACGAATCAACAAGATGCGTGCTGCCAATGAGACTTGTATGATTGCCTGCAACTGCAACCCTCTTATTCTCTAATAATGGGAAGTATTTGTATGTTCGCTCGCTACCCAATCTAAGTGGGGCAATAAAATGAGCATTACAAACATAGACCGGATCATGATGGCAGCTAACTTTTGCAGTGGCCGAGCCTGAAAGCAAAAATGGCATTAATACAATTAAGGGAAGTGTGAATTTCATGCAGAAGGAGTTTTACTTTAAAACATTAAAACGGCATCAATCCGCAGTAGATTGATAAACAACTAATTAAAACGCTGGTTTTGGCTTGGATTTGTTCATTCAAGATAAACAGATTTTCCTGTCATCACGCAAAATTTATCCTGTTGCGTCGGAAAATTTTTGGTTCAATCCTTGATAAACTAATTTGAAAACATAACGGGCGAACAACCTGCTGGCCGAGGTCGCAGGTCAAAATACAATGCATAATCAAGAATGCGCTGAACAATAGAAACTGATGGGTCGTACGACTTCCGATTGCGAAAGTCAATGGCAAACACCTTATTCACAGGCCGGCGTCTAAACAGTGCCCTTTTGTATAAAATTTCCGGCTTGAGTAGTACTGTTGTTTGTCTTTTTTGGGTAAAAATATGCTTCATCAAATAGGTTTTAGGTAAGAAAATAGGGTTATCAACTATCCGAATTTGGTCAAAATGTCAACTTCTGTTTTGCAGGCATTTATACCTGCTTCCAAATAAGCACAAATTGTATTTATATATGACTAACGGAGCAAAAAGATACATATTATGTTTTTCTGCCAAAATATCCTGCTCCAAATGTAAAATACTACTTTTGCTTTTATCTTTGAACATAATTCGCTTTTGTAAAGATACTGTTAATGCCCAAGAGTGAACTGTTGCCGGATTTTTTTTAGAAATATGGAAAAGGATACAAAGTAATCAAAAAAAAACATTCACGAATGAATCTTCACGAATATCAGGGAAAGGAAATATTGAAAAAGCATGGTGTTCCGATAGCTGAAAGCATCCTGATTGAGGAGGCCGGGCAAGCGGTAACAGCAGCTGAGGAAATCCGAAACCGGACAGGCCATTCGGTTTGGGCAGTGAAAGCCCAAATTCATGCCGGGGGCCGAGGCAAAGGCGGAGGCGTAAAGATTGCAAAATCATTAGAGGATGTTGCTCAGTATGCAAATCAGATACTGGGCATGCAACTCGTTACACTTCAAACCGGACCTGAAGGCAAGAAGGTAAGAAAAGTGCTCATCGAACAAGGTATTTATTACCCGGGGCCGACGCAGCCACAGGAGTTGTATTTCAGCATAGTATTCAACCGCAATATTGCGCGCAATGTGGTGATGTATTCCCCCAAGGGCGGCATGAATATTGAAGAAGTTGCAGAGCAGATGCCCGAATATCTGTTCACTGAGGAAATTGAACCTTTTGCCGGCTTATTGCCCTTCCAGGCCCGCCGCATCGCTTTCAACCTTGGGTTGAGTGGCTCTGCCTTCAAAAGCATGGTTGATATGATTCCCCGATTACTAAATGCTTATATTGAAAGTGATGCCAACTTACTGGAAATAAACCCTCTTTTCAAAACTTCGGATGATAAAATGCTTGTAGTGGACACCAAAATGGTGATCGACGACAATGCCCTATTCAGACAGCCCGAAATTGAGCAAATGCGCGATCTGCACGAAGAAAATCCGCTGGATGTTGATGCCCGCGAAAACAAGCTCAATTATGTAAAACTAAACGGGAATGTGGGATGTATGGTCAACGGAGCTGGACTTGCAATGGCTACAATGGATATGATTCAATTGAGTGGCGGAATGCCTGCTAATTTTCTTGATGTAGGTGGCACAGCCGATGCAGCAAGGGTGGAAAAAGGCTTTCGTTTGCTGCTGAAGGACCCAAATGTGAAAATAATTCTGGTGAATATCTTTGGCGGAATAGTTCGCTGCGACAGAGTGGCTGCCGGAATCATTGAAGCCTATAAAAACATTGGAAATATACCGGTTCCCATTATTGTAAGATTGCAAGGAACAAACTCCAGGGAAGCTGCAGAGCTTATCAGCAATTCAGGATTGGCAGTTCATTCTGCCCTACAGCTTACTGATGCGGCTGCGTTGGTCAAACAGTTTTTAGATAAACTTGAATAACCTGATCATTGCGGGGGCGGCAAAAATCATCTCAAGGTTGACAAAAAGCTTGAGCAATCGTCATTTCATTAACAAAATCATAGGTTTTGCGTTTTAATTTACCAATAAAAACAATTCGACTTAAATATGAAAACTACAGCACTAAAAGATAAGCACGAAGCAATGGGCGGTAAGATGGTATCATTTGCTGGGTTTTATATGCCGGTACAATTTGAGGGGGTTAATATTGAGCATGAAACAGTCAGAACAGCACTAGGAGTATTTGATGTTTCGCACATGGGCGAAATTTGGGTGGAAGGCCCTGCCGCATTGGAGCTGATACAAAGAATCAGTTCGAACGATGCAGCAGTGCTTACCGATGGGAAGGTACAGTATGCTTGTTTTCCTAATTTTACGGGAGGAATAGTGGATGATTTTCTTTTGTACAGGTTCCATGCCGAGAAGTATTTACTGGTAGTAAATGCTTCCAATATTGATAAAGACTGGGAGTGGATCAATGCCCAAAATGAAAAAATTGGAGCCATTGTACGCAATGCCTCTGATGAGATTTCACAACTTGCAGTTCAGGGCCCCCTGGCATTAAAAGCCATACAAAAACTTACTGAAACCCCAATCCTGGATATGCCCTACTACACATTCAAAACAGTTCAACTTGCAGGTGTTGAGCAGGTTATTTTATCCACCACAGGATATACCGGTGCAGGCGGCTGCGAATTGTATTTTGAGAATAAGTTTGCAGAATCAATTTATGAGGCAGTATTGGAGGCAGGAGAAGAATTTGGCATTAAACCCATTGGTCTGGCAGCAAGAGACACACTCAGACTCGAAATGGGCTTTTGCCTGTACGGCCATGAAATAAATGATACCACCTCTCCTATTGAAGCCGGTTTGGGTTGGATTACCAAATTCAGTGAAGGAAAAAACATGATAAACCGCGATGCGCTTCTGAAACAGAAGAATCAGGGCGTTGACCGCAAATTGGTGGGTTTCAAAATGATCGATAAAGGAATTCCACGGCAGCATTATCCCATATTGGATAGCAATGCTGCAATAATTGGGGAGGTTACCTCAGGAACTATGTCGCCAATGCTCAAAGAGGCAATAGGTATGGGATATGTAAAAACAGAATTTTCTTCCATAGGCAGCCTCATCTTTGTTGATATCAGGGGCAAATCATTAAGGGCGGAAATCGTAAAACTTCCCTTTTACAAACAATAATCATGGTAGCAAAGTATATTCAAAATTGTTTAAAGCGCTTTAAATCAACATGTGATGTATAATGAAAACGGAAAATACAGCATCAGTGTTTGTTTTTCGCCGCTTTCATGGCATTTGTTTGCCAAAGAAGATTCGGTAGTGGTTATAGTTGATATTTTCAGGGCTACTACGGCTATATGTGCTGCGCTGCATAGTGGAGTGCGCAGCATAATCCCGGTAGCTGACATTTCGGAAAGTGAGGATTACAAAAAAAAGGGTTTTATTATTGCCGGTGAGCGAGATGGGCAAAAATTAGATTGTGCAGATCTGGGCAATTCCCCTTTCCAATTTCTGAATCCCGACCTGGCTGGGAAAACTGTGGTCTTAAATACCACCAATGGCACACAAGCTATAAGGGCGGCGAGCAGCATAGGAAATATCGTTGCAATAGGCTCTTTTCTCAATCTCGATGCTGTAACCCGCTTCGTAGCACAGCAAAGTAAGCCTGTTGTAATCTTTTGCGCCGGCTGGAAAAACAGATTTAGTCTTGAGGACACTTTGTTTGCCGGAGCCTTGGCTCAAAATTTGATTACGCGTTGTAATGGGGATTTCCATACCATGTGCGATTCTGTTATAGCCAGCATTGACCTTTGGCAGATTGCTCAAAAGGATCTGAATGCATATATCCAGAAGGCTGCACACCGGCATCGGCTGCGCAGAATGGGACTTGATGATATTCTGGAATTTTCCCTTACTCAGAACTTCTCAAATGTTGTTCCCGTGTTATCGGGCATAGAACTGGTTGATGCTGAGAAGCAAAGCTAAAATTGATATATGTTTTGATAAAATTTAAAGTCATGCACAACCCGTGGGCAGGAAATTTAAGGCATAAAAGCATCGGCGCAGCCTTTTTGCTGGCGATGGTCTTTTGGGTTATACTACCGTCATCCGTTTCCGGATTTGGTTTCACTGCCCACCGCATAATCAACCGCAAGGCAGTATTCACACTGCCCCCCGAAATGATTGGATTTTATAAAAAGCATATAGAGTACCTTTCGGAGAGAGCCATTGATCCTGACCGCCGCGCACATGCCATTCCGGGTGAAGCTCCAAGGCATTATATTGATGTGGAATACTTTGGTCAAATCCCTTTCGACTCTATTCCAAGGCGATGGGATCAGGCAATAGCTATGTTCTCTGAGGATTCTCTGAATAAGTTCGGAGTGTTACCCTGGCATATCAATCTGATGATGAGTCGGCTTACACAGGCGTTTATTGACCAGGATTTGAACCGCATTCTTTCACTGTCTGCTCACATAGGCCATTATATTTCAGATGCTTGTACGCCTCTGCACACTACCAAATACTACAATGGCCGCATACCTACCGAAAGAGGAATACACGCCCTTTGGGAAACCAGAATACCTGAGTTATTCGGATCTGAGTTTGATTATTTTGTTGGCCAGGCAAGTTTTTTGCCTAACCCAAGAGAAAGGGCTTGGGAATTGGTAGGTAAAAGTCATAATCAGGTTGCAATAGTTTATCAGGTTTGGGATAGCCTATTAACTGTTTTTGCGCCCGACCGAATGTTTGTTCACGAAATGCGGGGGCAGGCTTTAATGCGCTATTTTTCTCGTGACTTTTCCAGGGCATTTCATTCGGGGATGAATAATATGGTGGAAACCCATATGCAACTTGCAATCAAATCGGTAGGAGATTTTTGGTACACAGCATGGGTGAATGCAGGACAACCCGACCTGTACAAACTGGAAAGACGAGCATTGAGCAGGCAACACCGACGCCAACTCGAAAAGGAGGAGCAACTCTGGAGGCAGGTAGAGCAGCCCGCCGGTAGAACTTACTGATTCCCAAATGAAAAATCACTTCATATTTTTTGAGGTTATAACCCAGTAGAACAATCAGCTGATTATAGCCACACCATCATTGGCAAGATACTGAGGAAAAACCTCTAATCGTAAATATTTTATATTTTTTTCAAACCGGTTTTTCAACAAATGACCGTGGATCGTTCTCTACTACAAAAAGCCTTGCATTCTCCATGAGTGTATAAAGTTCGGTGTCATTATCAATGCATGGGACTACCTTTCTGAATGATTCATATACTGCCGTGATGATGGGCGAAAAGAGTTTTGTTTCTCTAAAGGAAAGTGCCTGGGCTGCGTTTAGAAGTTCAATTGCCAGAATTTTTTCTAAATTTTCGACAATTTTTAGTGTTTTTACAGCTGCATTTGCTCCCATACTCACATGGTCTTCCTGGCCCTGACTCGAATCAATGGAATCTACTGATGCGGGAGTGCACAACTGTTTGTTTTGGCTCACTATGGAAGCCGCAGTGTATTGTGGAATCATAAAACCGGAATTCAGGCCAGAGTTTTCAAGAAGAAAATGCGGCAAATTGCGCGTTCCGGATATTAGCTTAAAAACTCTTCTTTCTGAAATGTTACCCAATTCGGCAAGAGCTATTCCTAAAAAATCCAATGTCAGTGCCAGCGGTTGCCCATGAAAGTTACCCGCCGATATAATGAGATCTTCATCCGGGAATAGTGTGGGATTGTCAGTAACAGCGTTTATTTCGTTTTCAAATATTCCGGCAACATACTGTATTGCATCCTTACTGGCTCCATGCACTTGGGGAATGCATCTGAATGAGTACGGGTCCTGCACATGATTTTTGGGTCTGGCCATAAGTTCGCTGCCATGCAAAAATTGCCTGATTCTTTCGGCAGTCTTTATCTGACCCGCATGATTGCGAATTTCATGCACCTTAGCGTTGAATGGCTCCATACTGCCGTCGTAGGCTTCAAGAGACATGGCGCCTATCAGGTCGGCCCAATAATCCAATCGAAACGCCTTCATAAGACAGATACTTCCAATTGCTGCCATAAATTGGGTGCCATTGAGCAGTGCCAAGCCTTCCTTAGATTCAAGCTCCAGTGGTTGCCATCCTTTTAATTGCAACACTTCAGAAGCCGGTCTTTTTTCGTTTTTGTAACGCACCTCTCCGCGGCCAAGCAGGGGAAGCGACAAGTGCGCAAGAGGTGAAAGATCGCCTGAGGCACCCAGTGAACCCTGGCTGTAAATGACAGGCAATACGCCATGATTGTAAAAATCAATGAGCCGTTGTACGGTTTCCAACCTTACACCCGAATGGCCATAAGCCAAAGATTGGACTTTAAGAAGCAGCATAAGTCGCACGATTTCGTCCGAAACCTCCTCCCCCATGCCGCAAGCATGGGAAACCACCAGGTTTTTTTGCAGCTCACCTAATTGCTCAGGAGAAATATTTTTGTTGCACAACGATCCAAACCCGGTTGTAACCCCATAAATGGGTTGCTTCTCTGTGGATATCCTTTGGTCCAGATACTTACGGCAGGCAATAATTTTTTCTGATGCTTCATCCGAAAGCTTCAGTTCCATTTTCTGACTCAGAATGATTTCTAACTGCTTCAATCCCAAGTGAGCCGGGCTAATATAATGATAGTTCATATATTTTATTTATTTATTTATGCTATGTAAAAGTAATTTCCCCAAAAAACTAATTGATATCTGAAGTCAGGTAGCCTATGAGCTGTTGTTCGTCAACCAGAGTTTGTGTGCCGGTTTTCATGTTTTTTATTGTAAACAGCCCCTGGCTAAGCTCGTTTTCTCCTACCAGAATCACGAAAGGTATTTTATTTTTGTCGGCATACAGCATCTGCTTTTTCAACTTTGCTAATTCGGGATACATTTCGCAACTGATACCCCTGCTTCTTAGTTTTTGCAACAATGGCAGGCAATAATTGCGTTCTTTATCGCCAAAATTGATTGCCAAAACTTTTGTGAAATTTCCAATTCCATCAGGAAATAGTTTCAAATCGCGCATTACATCGTAAATACGATCAGCACCAAAAGAAATGCCCACACCCGAAACACCGGGAAGGCCAAAAATGCCAGTAAGGTCATCATACCTGCCTCCACCGCATAAACTGCCCATCTCCGTATCCAGCGCTTTTACCTCAATTATGGCGCCTGTGTAATAATTTAACCCCCTTGCCAAAGTAAGATCTAATTCAAGAGCGCATTTCAATGGAGTTTTAGAAACAATATCCATCACCGTTTCAATCTCCTCCAGGCCAAGCCTGCCAAGGGATGCTTCAGGGAAAATACCTTTCAAAAACTGCAGTTTCTCCATATCCGTTCCTTTAAAAAGCAATACAGGTTGCAATGCGTTGAAGCCCTCCTCCCCTATACCATTTTCCAAAAGCTCCTTTGTTACTGCTTCCAGCCCAATTTTATCCAGTTTATCAATGGCAACGGTAATGGGAATCAGTTTGTCGGCATGGCCGATTGCCTCAGCAATACCTGCCAGAATTTTTCGATTGTTTATTTTAATTACAACCCTGATCCCCAATCTTTCAAACACCTGATCTATAATCTGTAGCAATTCGGCTTCATTGGCCAGAGAGTTGCTGCCAATTACATCAGCATCACATTGAAAAAACTCACGATATCTGCCTTTCTGAGGTCTGTCGGCCCTCCATACGGGCTGTATTTGATAGCGTTTAAAGGGAAAAGTAAGACCGTTCTGGTATTGCACCACGAAGCGGGCAAACGGCACTGTGAGGTCATAGCGCAAGGCTTTTTCGCTGATTTGGGATGATAATGCTGCCGAATCTCTGTTGGCCCAATCATCTTTATTTGCCTTTGAAGCAAAATCGCCCGAATTCAGTATTCTGAATATTAACCGATCGCCTTCATCACCGTATTTGCCCAAAAGAGTGTTGAGCGACTCCATTGCCGGGGTTTCGATGGGCTTATAGCCATGCAATTCGTAAACCTTGCTGATGTGGTTAAAAATATATTGTCGCCCTGCTATTTCAGCCGGTGAAAAGTCTCTCGTACCTTTAGGTATTCCGGGTTTTTGCATTCCAATATGTTTTTTGGGCAAATGTAGTGTGTTTTGCAATAATGTCAGGCTTGTAATATTTCGACCTCCTTTGAACATATTTCCTTAATTTTGCATACCTTTATTTTGAATTCTATTAATTTCACAAAAGGACTATTATTTCAAGCAAAAATTTATCAATTGAATCATCAATACATAGATGATATTTAATTTTTAATTCTATTTAACTTTTATGGAAAAAGACAAAGGACGCCTTACGAGGATTGGGGTGTACTATGACGGTAATTATTTTTTGCATGTAAGCAATTATTATAATTATGTGCATCCCCGAAAAAAGCGTTTAAGCATATCCGGTTTACACGATTTCATACGACAGCAGATATCAGCCCACGATGGCAATGATTTTAATCTGTGCCATATCGTTGATGCACATTATTTTAGAGGACGAATAAGTGCCCAGGAGGCTTCTCAGCGAGGCAACCAGTTGTATTACGAGAGGGTGTTTGATGATATTCTCATGTCGGAAGGCGTGGTAACCCATTATTTTCCCATGCGAAGCTTTTTTGGCAAGAGGGAAGAAAGCGTGGATGTTTATTTGGCACTTGAGGCTTATGACAGGGCATTGCAGGGCAAGATAGATGTGTTGGTACTTATAAGTTCAGACGGTGATTTTGTACCACTAATCCGCAAACTGAATTCGCTGGGTGTTAGGGTGATGGTTTTGTGCTGGGATTTTGAATTCACCAACGACGAAGGGCAAAAAATGGTTACCCGCACCTCTCAGCAATTGCTCGAAGAAGTGTCGTACCCCTTGCAGATGCACGAGTTGATTGACAATCGGCTGAAGAAAAACGACCCGCTTATCAACAGCATTTTTGTGCAGGATGAATACATCTCCCCTGCCCAGATTCAGGCCGATGAAGACAAATTCAACAGAATAGACCTTGAAGAAACAAAAACCAGTGAAATTCTAAGCATCAAAAATGGATATGGTTTTATAAAATTTCCCAACAACAATCTGTTTTTCCATTACACGGATGTAATGAATGTTGACTTCAACGATCTGATTACGGGTGATGAAGTGGAGTTTACGGTTGAACGAAAGCACAACGGCCAGGATGTGGCCAAGAATGTGAATAAAATCTTCAGGTAAAAGTTATCCTTTTATCACCCCAAGGGGTTTCAATTCTACCAGAACTTCCACCAGGTCGTTCTGGTTTTTCATTACCATACCAATGTCTTTATAAGCCCCCATAGCCTCCTCCAGATCGGCGGGTTTTCTAAGAGAATGAATAATCCCTTGTTTTTCAAGATTGGAGAGCTCTTCCTTAAAGTTCAGTTTCCGGATGGCCTCTTTTCTTCCCATCTTTCGCCCGGCTCCGTGGGAGCAACTTTCGAAGCTCTCCGGATTTCCTTTGCCCTTCACAATATAACTGTAATCTCCCTGGCTGCCCGGAATAATGCCAATAGTATCTGAGCCGGCTTTGGTAGCACCTTTGCGATGCAAAATCACCTCCTGCCCAAAGTGTGTTTCAATTGCTGCATAGTTATGTGCAATATTTATAGTGGGAGCAGCACTGAAACTGCCCTTGAAGTGATCTGCGAAAATCTCCTTAATAAAATCTACCATAAGCCGGCGGTTCTCAAAGGCAAATTCAATGCAATAATTCATCTCTGCGAAATATTGCCGGCCTTCGTTGCTGTCGAAATGCAGAAATGCCAATTGGGCAGCTCTGGGTATTCCGGTTTTCCACTTTTCATTGAGCTCCACTGCAAGGCGGTTATAATAATCGGCAACTTGTTTTCCAATATTTCGACTCCCGGAATGCACCATGATCCAGATTTTCCCATCACTTCCCTTTTGTATCTCTATGAAATGATTGCCCCCGCCCAGTGTGCCCAACTGGAAGGTAGCTTTTTTGAATTCACGAGCTACGATTGGCAATTCCTCAAAAGATTTTGGAACGGGCATCCGGTTAGGATTGGGTGGTACGGGATGATGTTTAAAACCTACCGGAATCGCCCGGGATATATCGGTGATGATTTTTTCCAGAGTTTTTTTAGGTATTGCATCTAAAGAAGTCTGCACAGCACACATTCCGCAGCCAATATCAACTCCCACTGCATTAGGTATAATCACATCACGGGCAGCCATAATGCCTCCTATGGGCATCCCAAAGCCTTCATGACAGTCTGGCATTAGGGCAATATGGCCGAACGCAAATGGCAGTCGGGCAAGATTGCGTGCTTGCTTAAGTGCTCCCGGCTCAATATCATCCAACCAAAGTTTTATTGGTATGGGTTCATCATAAATAATTCGCTTCATGAATTCAGCGCGGTTGTATGGTCAGCTTTAAAGCTTTGCAATTTATCAATTCAGCTATAAAGTTAACCAAAAATCATATCCAGAGGTTTGATACAGATTTATGGGTTTGAGCCTCGAAATACTTTGTAAATTTGCACCTTCAAAATTTTTGGAAAATATGGCTCTCAATTGCGGCATTGTAGGCATTACAGGAAGTGGCAAGACCACTTTGTTTAATTCATTTTCAAGAGGAAGAGGCAGCGATGGAATGCTCTCAGGTAAAACTAACCTGGGTCATATCGAAGTGCCCGATCCCCGCCTTGATGCGATTGCTGCAATAGTGAACCCCCAGAAGGTAGTACGCACCACGGTTGACATTATAGACATACCCGGACTTGTAAAAGGAGGTGCTACGCAGAAAGGCGCAGGTCAGTTTTTGTCGGAAATAAGGCAAACAGATGCCATCATACATGTTTTGCGTTGTTTTGATAATCCGGCTGTGCCCCATGTAGAAGGGTCTGTTGACCCGCTTCGTGATAAGGAAATTGTGGACCTTGAATTGATTGCAAAAGATATTGAGACGCTTGAGAAAAAATTGCAGCGGCTCGAAAAGCAAGCCCGTGTGGGGGAAAAAGATGCTGCAAAAGGCCTGGTAGTGCTTAAGGCATTGATGCAACATTTTGAAACCGGCTCGCCGGCGCGAAGTTTTGTGGTGGATGAAGAGTCTCGGACATATCTGGATGATTGCTTTTTTCTCACAATAAAGCCCGTGATTTATGTTTGCAATGTGGATGAAGCATCGGCTGTTACGGGCAATGCACATACCCAAAGGGTAATGCCTGCAATTGAAGAAGAGGAGGCCGAAGTGATAGTGGTGGCTGCGCAAGCCGAAGCCGAAATAGCCCAACTCTCTGATGACTCAGACCGTGCAGAATTTCTCAATGAATTGGGTTTGTCAGAACCGGCTGTAAATAAACTTATCAGAGCTGCATACAAAGTGCTTGATCTGCAAACATTTTTTACTGAGGGACCCAAAGAGGTAAGAGCCTGGACCATTCGCAAGGGCACACTGGCTACAAAGGCTGCAGGAATAATCCATTCCGACCTCGAACGCGGTTTTATCAGAGCTGAAGTAAAACGGTGGGAAGATTTTGTGCAGATGGGTTCTGAGTTTGCATGCAAGCAGGCAGGAAAGTTTCATATCGAAGGCAAAAACTATGTTGTGAAAGATGGTGATATCTTTCATGTGCGGTTTAATGTATAAAACCGGCTGAATTTGTCATTTGGGTACCGTGGGGAACAAAATACAAATGGCTTTGTACGAAAAAATCAATTCAATAAATGAAGAGTTCATAAAAACATAATATAGTCAGGCTGAATAGCAAGTTTTTATTCTCATAACTTTGTCATCAAAAACATGAAAACCATGCCGCTCCGAAACTGTTGTTCGCCTGATAATATGAAAAGGCTCTTTCCCTTTTTGAAACCCACTTCTTTGTTGATAGGTATTCTTGCCATTACTCTTCAATCTTGTGCTCCTAAGGCGGATTTTGCATCATCGTCTGGGAGAAGAAATGTTATCTTCATTCATCCTGATGGCACTTCGCCTTCATTTTTTAAGGCAGCCAGAATATTGCATTACGGTCCTGACGGAACGCTCCATTGGGACAAAATGCCCTACACCGCCGTTTATAAAGGGCACATGAAAAACAATCTCACTGCATCATCCAACGCAGGTGCTGTAACACATGCCTACGGTGTTAAGGTTCACGAAAACTCGTTCGGACTGGATGAGGATAATGCCCCTGTTGTTGCCAGATCTGGCAAGCCTATAACCATTTTGGAAGAGGCACGATTGGCAGGTTTTGCTGCCGGCATTATCAATTCGGGATCAATCACCGAGCCGGGCACAGGAGTTTTTGCTGCCAGGGCAGTAAATCGCGACGACCATGCCGGAATAGCAAAAAGCATGATCATCCGCGATGAAGGACAGGAGCTGGCTGTGATATTTGGAGGAGGAGAAGTTTGGTTTTTGCCCGATAATGTAACAGGAATTCATGGAAAGCCTGGAAGAAGAAAGGATGGATTGAACCTTGTAGAAGAAGCCAAAAAAAGAGGTTACACCGTGATTTACACCTTGGATCAACTGCAAAATTTGCCTGAAAATACTTCAAGAGTACTCGGACTGTTTGCGGCTTTTGACACATATATTGACAACCGCGATGAGTCGGAAGTAAGGCACACATACACCGAAGAGCAGTTGGCATTAGAAGGTCTGACAGATTATATTCCCGGCACGCCCACCATTGCTCAGATGGTAGAGGTGGCCATCAAAGTTCTTTCCCGAAGCAGCACAAAAGGTTTCTATTTGGTGGCCGAAGAAGAGGGTACCGATAATTTTTCGAACAATGCCCTGAATGCCAGAGGTGCCATTGAAGCTACCAAAAGAGCCGATGATGCTATAGGTGTAGCTCTTGCCTTTGCTAAAACCCATCCAAACACCTTGGTTATAACAGCATCCGATAGCGAGGCCAGCGGGTTGAGCGTAATCGGTAATCCACGGGTTGATAATGTAGGGAATGTAATTCCAACCAGAGAATTCCGTCGTCTTGATGGCAGTGTGTATTTTACTGAATATTTAGATGGAAAAAATGGCACTGCAACGCCCCCGTTTCTTTCGGCTCCCGACAGAAATAATATGCGCTGGCCCTTTGCTGTAGCATGGTCAACCGGTGGAGACCACTCAGGAAATGTAGTGGCACGGGCATTTGGCTATCAAGCACACCTTCTCTTTGGAACAATTGATAATACGGAAATATACAGGATTAAGTACAAAGCCTTGTTTGGAGTAATGCTCGATTAGGTCATTTTAGTATTTGTTAAATAATAAATGATACATTTTAAGGATTTATTGTATAATTCCAATCGCCTCTGAAGGGATTTTTTTCAATTTTAATTTTCTCAAATTCTTTGTCCAACACCTTGATTCCTTTTTCAT
>Ga0209316_100181_pt1 | contig 23777 bp, 20 predicted proteins | sample 3C3metaG_FD_184150 | JGI IMG/M metagenome (GOLD analysis project Ga0209316, IMG submission 184150) | Freshwater bacterial and archeal communities from Indian Creek, Illinois, USA - 3C3 metaG (SPAdes) (version 3) | ecosystem: Environmental > Aquatic > Freshwater > Unclassified | place: USA: Indian... | reverse complement strand
GTTTGCGTCTGGGCCTGCTGTCCAAGTTGGCCGAGCGCGTCACCTTTGTGCTGATCCCGCCGCTGGTGCTGATCTTTCTGGTGCTGGGCACGATCTTTCTGGGCATCGCCACGCCCACCGAGGGCGGCGCCATGGGGGCCGTGGGAGCGCTGATCATGACGCTGGCGCGCCGGCGTCTGAGCCTGCCGCTGTTGAAGCAGGCGCTGGAAAACAGCGCCCGGCTGGCCATCTTCGTGATGTTCATCCTGATCGGCGCGACCGTGTTCGGCTTTACCTTCAACGCCGCCGACGGGCCCATCTGGGTCAAGGCGCTGTTCGACGGACTGCCGGGCGGGCAACTCGGTTTCCTGCTGGTCGCCAACCTGCTGGTGTTCCTGCTGGGATTCTTCATCGACTTCTTCGAGATCGCCTTCATCGTGGTGCCGCTGCTGCTGCCGGTGGCCAAGCTGCTCGACATCAACCTGGTCTGGTTTGGTGTCATTTTGGCGATGAACCTGCAAACCTCGTTCCTGACGCCGCCCTTTGGCTTTGCGCTGTTTTACTTGCGCAGCGTGGCGCCGCGCAACGACTACCTCGACTCCATCACCAAAAAACGCATCGCCGGCGTCACCACCGAGCAGATCTACAAAGGCTCGATCGCCTTCGTGCTGATGCAACTCATGATGGTGGGTGCGCTGATTGCCTATCCGAACCTGGTGACGGGGCAAATCGAGCAGGTGGAACTGGCCGACGAGGCCGAGGTGCAGCGGCGTTTGCAGCAGATCCCCGGTTTCATGGGGGCCGGCGAAGGGGCCAACCAAGAGCCCGGGCAGGAGCAGGGGCAGTGGGGCGGGCCCGGCATGTGGGATGAGCCCGCTCCGGCCGAAGGTGCAGCGCCGGCCGATGCGCCTGCGGATGCGGCGCCCGCCGATGCAGCGCCCCCCCAAGGCGGCGCGCCGGATGGGCCGGCCGGCGCATTGCCGGCGCGTTGAGGGGGTACCTAGCGCATGCGCATAGATTGCCGCTTGCTCGATGCGCGCTTGCGCCAGTTCCAGCCCGCCTACGCCACCGGGGGCAGTGCGGGGCTGGACTTGCGCGCCTGCATCGAGGCACCACTCACACTGGCCGCCAACGCCTGCAGCCTGCTGCCCACCGGGCTGGCGATCCACCTGGCCGACCCGGGCTACGCGGCGCTGATCTTGCCGCGCTCGGGGCTGGGGCACAAGCACGGCATTGTGCTGGGCAACCTGGTGGGGCTGATCGACAGCGACTACCAGGGCCAGCTCATGGTCAGCGCTTGGAACCGCAGCAGCCAGCCCTACACCATCGAGCCGCTCGAGCGCATCGCGCAGTTGGTGATCGTCCCGGTGCTGCAGGCGCAGCTCAACTGGGTCGATGATTTTGAGCAGCCGAGCGCGCGCGGCGCCGGGGGCTATGGTTCCACCGGCCGGGCTTGAGCCCGCTGCCTAATGCCCAGTTCAGGCTTGCAGCCTGAAAAAACCCGCGCCGAGGCTGCCGCGGCCCACTTCTTCCTCGGTGGCTTCGCGCACGGCGTGGATTTTGAGGTCGAGGCGCAGCGCGATGCCGGCCAGCGGGTGGTTGGCGTCGAGCACCACGTGTTCGGGGTAGATTTCGCTCACAAAATACAGCCGATCGGGGCCGGCACCGGCGCTGCAGCCCGGTGGCAAGCCCTCAAAGGCCATGCCCACTTCGAGTTCGGCCGGAAAAGCGCTGCGCGGCTCGAGCAGCAGCAGCTGGTCGTCAAAATCGCCAAAGGCGCGCTCGGGCTCCAGGTGCAGCTCCATTTCCTCGCCCGCGCCGTGGCCTTGCAGGGCGGCTTCGATAGACTCTAACAGGTCGCGCCCGCCGAGCAAAAACTCGACTGGCTCGTCGAGGGTGTCCAGTTCTTCGCCCAAGGTGTCGGAAAGCGTCCAGGTGAGGGCGGCGACGCATTGCGGGGTGATTTTCATCGCACAATTGTCCCATGAGTTCTCAGCCCAAACCCAGCACCACGCCCTTGGCCGCCGTCCAAGTCCCCAAACGCTCCAGGGCGCGTAGCGGCCAGCCCTTGGCGCCGCCAGCACCCCCCGCGCTCCCTGCGCCTGATGTGCCCACACCCCTGCTCGGCGGCCTGACGCCGCAGCAGTTCATGCGCCGCCACTGGCAGAAAAAACCGCTTTTGGTGCGCCAGGCCGTGCCCGGCTTTGCACCGCTGCTCAAGCGCCCCGAGCTGTTTGCGCTGGCGCAGCAAGACGGCGTAGAGTCGCGCCTGATTGTGCGCGAGGGTGATGATTGGAGCCTGGCTTCGGGCCCGTTCAAGCCGCGCCAGCTGCCGCCGCTCAAGCAGCCCGGCTGGACGCTGCTGGTGCAGGGGGTTGACTTGCACCACGACGCGGCGCACCAGTTGTTGCAGGGTTTCCGCTTCGTGCCCGACGCGCGCCTCGATGACCTGATGATCTCGTGGGCCACCGAGGGCGGCGGCGTGGGGCCGCATTTCGACAGCTACGACGTGTTCCTGCTGCAAGCCAGCGGCCGACGGCGCTGGCGCATTGGGCGCCAGCGCGACCTGACGCTGCAGCCCGACAAGCCGCTCAAAATCCTGCAACACTTCGAGCCCGAGCAGGAGTGGGTGCTGGAGCCCGGCGACATGCTGTACCTGCCACCCGAGTGGGCGCACGACGGCGTGGCGCTCGACGACGGCTGCATGACCTACTCGGTCGGTTTTCGGGTGCCGCAACGGGCCGCGCTGGCCGCCGAGCTGGTGCAGCGCTTGGCCGAGGATTGGACGGATGAGTCGCTCTACCGCGACCCGCAGCAGCGGGCTTGCGCGCATCCAGCCGCCGTCCCCGACGCGCTGACCGACTTTGCAGCGGCGGCGCTGCAAGCCCTGCTGGCCGACCGCAAGGGGCTGCAGCTGGCGCTGGGCGAGGTGCTCAGCGAGCCCAAGCCGCTGGTGTGCTTTGAGCCGCAGCAGCAGCCGTGGGCGCTGGGCGCGGTGGTGCTGGATCAGCGCACTCGCATGCTCTACGACGAACGCTGCATCTACATCAACGGCGAGGCGCTGCGCGCCAGTGGCCCAGACGCGCGCCTGATGCGGCGTCTGGCGGATCGGCGCTGGCTCAAGGAGCGTCAGGTGCTGGCGGCGAGCCCGGCTGCGCAGGCGGCGCTGGCCGACTGGTATGCTGCAGGCTGGTTGCAGCGCGCTCCGGCGAGCCGAATGAGGGCATTAATGTGGCCTTAAGCACAGCCAGTGGGGCGTCAGCAAGGCCAGCCCCAGCGGGGCGAGATTGTTGCAATTTGACAACACAATTCTTCCGTTTGGTAAAAATTTTTCGCCTAGGGTTATCCCGACTTCGAGCTGTCACTTATGATTAGAGAGTGCGGATGACAAACGAGATATACGTGTGTCAAGTCCGCCGTGGATCGAGTGCCGAGTTTGCCTGTAGAACCCTGTGCCTCGTCCAAAATCGCCCAAAAATTGCCCACCCTCAACCTTCTTCTGCATCAACACCATGAAAATCACTGTCCTGCTTGCCGCTCTGTTCGCCGCCGTTGCCCTGACCGCTTGCGGCCAGCAAGCTCAAGCCCCGGCTCCTGCACCAGCTCCGGCGCCTGCGCCAGCTCCGGCACCGACTCCTGAGCCAGCACCGGCTCCTGCACCGGCTGCACCGGCTGCTCCTGCTGACGCTGCTGCCCCAGCCGCTCCTGCTGCCCCAACTCGTTATTAATTTTCGATCCCTCTGGGTGGGCACTTCCTCCGGGAAGTGCCCGATCAAACCGCCTCGCGTACGCTGGGCGGTTTTTTACGCCTGTACAAGATGGCTGCGGTTCAAAGCCGCTTCACCAGCACCCGGCTGCGCCGGTCCCAGTTGTACTTGCGTTTGCGCGCCTCGGGCAGCCAGTCGGCATCCACCGGCGCAAAGCCGCGTTTGATGAACCAGTGCATGGTGCGCGTGGTGAGGACGAACAGGCTCTCGAGCCCCATCAGGCGCGCGCGTTGCTCGATGCGCTTGAGCAGTTTTTCGCCGTCGCCCTGGCCTTGCGAGTGCGGTGACACGGTGAGCGCGGCCATTTCGCCGGTCTTGGCCTCGGGGTAGGGGTAGAGCGCGGCGCAGCCAAAAATCACGCCGTCGTGCTCGATCAGGGTGTAGTTGGCGATGTCGCGCTCGATTTCGGTGCGGCTGCGCTTGACCAAAGTGCCGTCTTTCTCAAACGGCTCGATCAGTTGCAAAATGCCGCCGACGTCGTCGGCGCTGGCTTCGCGCAGGCTTTCGAGCTTTTCATCGACCACCATGGTGCCGATGCCGTCGTGCACATAGACCTCGAGCAGCAGCGCGCCATCGACGGCAAAGGGGATGATGTGGCTGCGCTCGACCCCGCCCTTGCAGGCCGCGACGCAGTGCTGCAGATAAAAGCCGGGGTCGGTGGGCAACTGGCTGGGCGGCAGCTCGGCCAGCAGCTGCTCGGCTTGGGCCAGCGGCAGCTCGGTGTCGATGGGGTTGTCGTCGCTGGGCGGCTGGTGCGGCTGCACGCGGATGCCCGGCACCTCGGTGACAAAAATCAGTTTGTCGGCCTGCAAGGCGATGGCCACGCTGGTGGCGACTTCTTCCATGTTGAGGTTGAAGGCCTCGCCGGTGGGCGAAAAGCCAAAGGGCGAGAGCAGCACCATGGCGCCCATGTCGAGCGTGCGCATGAGCCCTGCCACATCGACGCGGCGCACCAGCCCGGAATGCTGGAAATCGATGCCATCGACGATGCCCAGCGGGCGTGCGGTGATGAAGTTGCCCGACAGCACGCGCACTGTGGCCCCGGCCATGGGGGTGTTGGGTAGGCCCTGGCTGAAGGCGGCCTCGATCTCGTAGCGCAACTGACCGGCGGCCTCTTGGGCGCAGTCCAGCGCCACCTCGTCGGTGATGCGCGTGCCCTGGTGGCTGCGCGCCGGGTGCCCCTTGGTGCGCAGTTGCTCGTTAACCTGCGGCCTGAAGCCATGCACCAGCACCACGCGCACGCCCATGCTCTGGATCAGCGCCAAGTCTTGGGCCAGATTGGGCAGCTTGCCGGCGGCAATCGCCTCGCCGGCCACACCGACGACGAAGGTCTGGTTGCGAAACTTGTGGATGTAGGGCGCCACCGAGCGAAACCAGGGCACGAAGGTGAAGTTGAAGACCGTGGACATGGGCGGCTGTGTGGCTGGGGCTGGAAGGTAGTGGGCTTTGGTGGGCGTCCAAGCAGCAAGCATACGCCAGACTGGGCCGCAGCTTGGGTGCTGGTCTGGCCTTGGGGGGTGCCCGCCTGGCCGCAAGCGCGCCGCCGCTGGGGCAATCTCGGATAATCGCACAGCCCCATCCCCCCTGTACGGTCTGCCCGCCGCCCGCGCCTTGATTATCGAATTTCCCGAATCCCTGCCTGTGAGCGCTCAGCGCCAGGCGATCGAAGCCGCCTTGCGCGCGCACCAGGTGATCGTGGTGTGCGGCGAGACCGGCTCGGGCAAAACCACCCAGTTGCCCAAAATCGCGTTGAATATGGGACGCGGCCGCCTGAACGCGCGCCCGGGCGAGCGTGGGCGCTTGATCGGGCACACGCAGCCGCGCCGCATCGCCGCCAGTTCGGTGGCCAGCCGCATCGCGCACGAGCTCGGTACGGCGTTGGGCGAGGTGGTGGGCTACAAGGTGCGTTTCCAGGATCGGCTCAGCCCCAAGGCCTCGATCAAGCTCATGACCGACGGCATTTTGCTCGCCGAAACCCAGACCGACCCGTTGCTGCAGGCCTACGACACGCTGATCATCGACGAGGCGCACGAGCGCAGCCTGAACATCGATTTTTTGCTCGGCTACCTGCGGCAAATCCTGCCGCAGCGGCCCGATTTGAAGGTAGTGATCACCTCGGCCACCATCGACGCCGAGCGCTTTGCGCAGCACTTCGCCTCGGCCCAGGGGCCGGCGCCGGTGCTCAACGTGGCCGGGCGCAGCTACGCGGTGGAACTGCGCTATCGCCCCTACGAGGACAGCCGCGACTATGGCCTCAACGATGCGATTGCCGACGCCGTCGATGAGCTCTGGCGCGGCGGGGCGCTGGCCGGCGATGTGCTGGTGTTTTTGCCCGGTGAGCGCGAAATCCGCGAGTGCGCCGACCATTTGCGCCAGCACCTGAGCCACCAGCCGGTGCTGCGCGACACCGAGGTGCTGCCGCTGTACGCGCGCCTGAGCCAGGCCGAGCAAGATCGAATCTTCAGGCCCAGCGGCGCGCGGCGCATCGTGCTGGCGACCAACGTGGCCGAAACCTCGCTCACCGTGCCCGGCATCCGTTATGTCATCGATTCGGGGCGCGCGCGCGTCAAGCGCTACAGCCTGCGCAGCAAAGTCGAGCAGTTGTTGGTCGAGCCCATCAGTCAGGCGGCCGCGGATCAGCGCGCCGGGCGCTGCGGCCGTGTCGCCGACGGCGTCTGCATCCGCCTCTACGACGAGGCCGAGCACCAGGCGCGCCCGCGCTTTAGCGACCCGGAGATTTTGCGCTCTTCGCTGGCAGCGGTGATTCTGCGCATGAAGTCGCTGCGCCTCGGGGCGGTGGAGGATTTTCCCTTTCTCGAAGCACCCTCGCAGCGCGCCATCAGCGACGGCTACCAGCTGCTGCAAGAGTTGGGCGCGCTCGACCACGCCCAGCAGCTCACCGCGCTGGGCAGCGAACTGGCGCGCCTGCCGCTCGATCCGCGCCTGGGGCGCATGATCCTAGAGGCGCGGGACCGGCACGCGCTCGACGAGGTGCTGGTGCTGGCCAGCGCGCTCACGGTGCAAGACGTGCGCGAGCGCCCGCTGCAGGCGCAGGCCCAGGCGGACCGAGCGCAGGCGCCGTTTGACGACGACAAGAGCGAGTTCGTGGGCTACCTCAAGCTCTGGCGCTGGCTGGAGCAGGCGCGCAGCGGCAAGCCCAGTGTGGGTGTGGTGGTTGAAGCGGATGCTGCTGGAGCTGGATTTGGAGCGGGTGCGGGTGCGGGTGCGGGTGCGCGCCTAGCCGCCAAAGCGGGAAGAGCCGGGCAGCCGGGGCAGCAGGGGCTGCAGGCGCCGCCCCAGCACAAGCCCAGCCAGCGCCAGTACGAGGCGCTGCTGCGCCAGCACTACCTGAACCCGCGCCGGGTGCGCGAGTGGCGCGACATCCACAGCCAGTTGCACACCGTGGTGGCCGAGCACGGCTGGAAGCTCAACACCGCGCCCGCCAGCAGCGAGCAGCTGCACTTGTCGCTGCTGGCGGGCCTGCTCGGGCACGTGGGCTGCAAGCACGAGAGCGAGGCCCACTACCAGGGCGCGCGCGGCATCCGTTTTTACCCGCATCCGGGGGCGCGGCTGAGCAAAAAACCGGGGCGCTGGATCGTGTGCGCCGAACTGGTCGAAACCACGCGCCTGTTTGGCCGCGGCATCGCCGCCATCGAGCCGCAGTGGCTGGAGCAGGTGGGGGCGCATCTGCTGAGCAAGCAGGTGCTCGATCCGCGCTGGGAAAAAAACGCCGCGCGCGTGGTGGCTTCCGAGCGCGCCACCCTGTACGGCTTGCTGATCTACAGCCAGCGCCGCGTCGATTACGCGCGCGTCGATCCGGCCGGGGCGCGCGCGATCTTCATCCGCCAGGCGCTGGTGGCGGCCTTGCAAGAAGAGGTCTGGCCGCCCGAGTTCGAGCGCCGCCTGCCTTTTCTGGCCGCCAACCGGCAGGTGCTGGCGCAGGTGCAGGCGTTGGAGCACAAATCGCGCCGCCAAGACGTGCTGGTCGATGAGGAGCTGATCTACGCCTTTTACGACAGCCAGTTGCCGCCCGACCTGAGCAGCGGCACCGAGCTCGAGCGCTGGTACCGCGCCCACGTGCGCCAGCAACCCGAGCTGCTGCGCCTCAAGCGCGAGGAGCTGATGCGGCATCAGGCCGCGGGCGTGACCAGCCTGGCTTTTCCGCCCACGCTGGCGCTGGGCGGCACCGAATGCAGCGCCAGCTACCTGCACCAGCCAGGCGAGGCGCGCGACGGCCTGAGCGTGGCGCTGCCGATCTTCGTGCTCAACCAGGCCAGCGAGGAGCGCTGCGAGTGGCTGGTGCCGGGGATGCTCAAAGACAAGATCGCCGCCTTGCTCAAGAGCCTGCCGCAAAAGCCGCGCGCGCGCCTGCTGCCGCTGCCCGAGACCGCCGCGCAACTGGCCGCCGAGCTGTGTCAGCCCGAGCACTGGGCCCAGGGCAGCCTGATCGAGGCCTTGCTGGCGCGGGTGCGCGCGCGCAGCGGGGTCGATGTGAAGCGCAGCGACTTCAAGCTCGACCAGCTGCCCGCGCACCACTTCATGCACCTGCGCGTGCTCGACGAGCACGGGCGCCAACTGGGCCAAGGGCGCAGCTTGGCGGCGCTCAAAGCCGAGCTGGGCGCGCAGGCGCGCGGGGCCTTTCAGGCGCTGGCGGGCTTGCAGCTGGCGCTGCGCACGGGGGAGGGTGCAGCCCCCGCATCGGCGCCTGCCTCTGCGCCCGCATCGGCTCCGGCACGGATGCAGGTCGTCCAAGCTGTGCCAGCCGCCCCAGCACCTCAAGCCGCCAGCGCACGCCACCGCGCCTGGACTTTTGGCGACTGGCCCGAGCTGATGGAGCTGGCCAGCGGCGAACACACGGTGATCGGCTTTCCGGCGCTGCTCGATGCCGGCGACGCCATCACGCTGGCGGTCTATGACGAGCCCGAGACGGCGGCGCGCAAGCACCGCACCGGGCTGCGGCGCCTGTTTGCGCTGCAGCTGCGCGAAGCGCTCAAGCAGCTGGAAAAAAGCCTGCCAGGGCTGCAACAGATGGCGGTGTCGTACCTGGCGCTGGGCTCGCTCGAAGAACTGCGCAGCCAGATCATCGAGGTGGCGCTGGAGCGCGCCTTCATGGCCGAGCCGTGGCCGCGCACGGCCACCGAGTTCCAGCAGCGGCTGGAGCAAGGGCGCAGCCGCCTGGGGCTGATCGCGCAGGAGGTGGCGCGCCAGACGGCGGCCGTGTTGCTCGAATACGCCGCCGTGGTGCGCAAGCTCAAAGAGGGCAAGTTCGAGGCACAGCCGCTGGCCGACGTGCGCGAGCAGCTGGGGCAGCTGGTGGGCCCGCGCTTCGTGGCCGAGACGCCGTGGGCGGCGCTGCAGCACCTGCCGCGTTACCTCAAGGCGATCTTTTTGCGCCTCGACAAGCTGCGCGCCGACCCGGCGCGCGACGCCGCGCACATGGCCACGGTGCGTGCCCAAGAGCAGCGCTACACGCGCCTGCTGGCCGAGCGCAAGGGTGTGCCCGATGCGCGCCTAGACGAACTGCGCTGGCTGCTGCAAGAGCTGCGCGTGAGCCTGTTTGCGCAAGAGCTGCGCACGCCGCAGCCGGTGAGCGTCAAGCGGCTGGACAAGCTCTGGGCGCAGCTGACGGCCTGAGCCCGCCGCCTTTGCGCGGCCTGCACCCAAACAGCACCGAAGGGGCGCCCAATGGAAAATCTGGGTTAAAGCCGCGCCAGCCGCGCCAGCGCCGCATCCAAGGTGGCGTCTTGCTTGGCAAAGCAAAAGCGGATCAGGCGCTGCCCCGCCGGTGGCTGGGCATAAAAGGCCGACAGCGGGATCGCCGCCACGCCGATGGCGCGCGTGAGCCAGCCGCAAAAGGCATCGGGCTCCAGATCGCGCTCGGGCACGGCCAGCGCGCGGTAATCGACGCACTGGAAGTAGCTGCCCTCGCAGGGCAGCAGTCCAAAGCGCGTGCGCGCCAGCCCAGCGCGAAAGCGGTCGCGCTTGGCGGCATAAAAATCGGGCAGTTGCAGGTAGGGCGCCGGGTCGTGCAGGTACGCCGCCAGCGCGTGCTGCATCGGCGTGTTGACGGTGAAGACGTTGAACTGGTGCACCTTGCGAAACTCGGCCATCAGCGGCGCCGGCGCCAGCACGCTGCCCACCTTCCAGCCGGTGACGTGAAAGGTCTTGCCAAAGCTGCTCACCACCAGCGCGCGCGCCGCCAGATCGGCAAAGCGCGCCGCGCTCTGGTGCGGCTGGCCGTCAAACACCATGTGCTCATAGACTTCGTCGCTGATCAAAATCACCTCGGTGCCAGCCAGCAGCGCCTGCAGGCGCAGCATATCGGCCTGCTGCCAGACGCGGCCGCTGGGGTTGTGCGGGCTGTTGATGAGCAAGGCGCGCGTGCGCGGCCCGATGGCGGCGGCCAAGGCATCGAAGTCGGGCCGGAAATCGGCGTCCAGCGGCACCCGCACCGGCACCGCGCCCGCCAGTTCGATGTTGGGCACGTAGCTGTCGTAGCAGGGCTCGAGCACGATCACCTCGTCGCCCGGCTGCACCACGGCCAGAATGGCGCTGAAGATGGCTTGCGTGGCCCCGGCGGTCACGGTGATTTCGTGCTCCGGGTCGTAGCGGCGGCCGTACAGCGCCTCGGTTTTGCGCGCCAGCGCCTGGCGCAGCGCCGGCACGCCGGGCATCGGTGGGTACTGGTTGTGGCCGGCGCGCAGTGCCGCTTCGACCGCGTCCAGCAGGCGCGGGTCGCAGTCAAAGTCGGGGAAGCCCTGCCCGAGGTTGACGGCCTGGCACTCGGCGGCCAGCGCCGACATCACGCTGAAAATGGTCGTGCCCACCTGGGGCAGGCGGCTGCGCACAGCGGGGGTGTGGGCCGGTGGGGTGGGGGCGTGCGTCATAGCTCGTAATCTGTGCCGCCACCGAGCATCGCCTTGTGGATCAGCTCGCGCGACAGGCGCTCGCTCAAAAACTCGGCAAAGCGCAGCACGAACTGGCGCAGGTAGGCGCCGCGCTTGAACGCCACCCGGCTCACGTTGTGCCCAAACAGGTAGCCGAGCGGCCGCGACACCAGTTCCGGGCTGCGCTCGTCGCCTTGCATGGACATTTCGGCCACGATGCCCACGCCCAGCCCGAGCTTGACGTAGGTTTTGATGACGTCGGAGTCGATGGCGTCGAGCACGATGTGCGGCTTGAGCTGGCGCTGCGCGAACGCCTGGTCGATGCGGCTGCGCCCGGTGTAGGAGGGGTGGTAGGTGATCAGCGGCACCTGCGCCAGGTCTTCGAGCGCGATGCGCTCGCGCTCCAGCAGTGGGTGGCCGGTGGGCAGCACCAGCGCGTGCTGCCAGTCGTAGCAGGGCAGGGTGATGAGTTCGAGGTGGTCGGTCAGGGCTTCGGTGGCGATGCCGATGTCGGCCACGTCGTCGAGCAGCATGCGCGCCACCTGCTCGGGCGAGCCCTGGTGCAGGCTGATGGACACCTTGGGGTAGGCGTGGCGCAGCTTGGCCACCGCCGCCGGCAGCACGTAGCGCGCTTGGGTGTGGGTGGCGGCGATGCTGAGCGTGCCGCTGTCGTGGGTGGCAAACTGGGCGCCGATGCGCTTGAGGTTGCTGACCTCGCGCATGATGATCTCGATGCTGCGCAGCACCTCTTGGCCGGGTTCGGTGACGCGCTTGATGCGCTTGCCGTGGCGGGCGAAGATGTCGATCCCCAGCTCGTCCTCGAGTTCGAGGATGGCCTTGGAGACACCCGGCTGCGAGGTGTGCAGCGCCTTGGCCGCTTCGGTCAGGTTGAGGTTGCGGCGCACCGCCTCGAGCACGAAGCGGAATTGGTGCAGGTTCATGGCGGCGATTCTGCCACGGCCAGTTCGGCCAGCAGCGCCAGCAGGCGCGGCTGCTCGGTGGGCGTGGGCAGCCACTCGAAGCGCACCTGCGGGTGCGCCTGCTGCAGCGCTTGGGCCAGCAGGGGCAGGTCTTGCCGTGCGTGTTTGCCCAAGCCAAAAAACAGCGGCAGTACGCGCAGCCGGGTGGCGCCCTCGGCCACCAGCTGCGCCGCGGCCTCGGGCAGCGTGGGCGCGCACAGCTCGAGGTAGGCGCAGCACACCTTGGCCTCGGGCAGGCGCGCGGCCACGGCTTGGGCCACGGCTTCGACCGGCCCAAACCACTGCGGGTCGCGCGAGCCATGCGCCAACACGATCACTGCCAACATAGAGCCATTCCCTTGCAAAAGCGGCCAACGGCGCTAACGGCGCAGCACCAACCAACCAAAAGCCCCGAGCGAGGCCACCGAATACAGCAAGGCCGGCGCGGCCGCAGCCAGCCACGGCCGCCAAGCCAGCAAATTGCCGATGTAAACAAACATATTGCTCAGCAGCACAAAGCTCAAGCCCAGCATGACGCCGACAAACACATAAGCCGCCAGCCCCTTGGAGCGAAAGTGCAGGTAGGCAAAAGGCAGCGCCAGCACCACCATCACCACGCAGCTCAAGGGGAAAAACAGCTTGCGCCAGAGCTCGATCTCGTAGCGCTGCGTAGCTTGGTTGTTGGCTTGCAAATGCTCGATGTACTGGTACAGGCCCCAAGCGCTCATGCGCTCCGGGCGCAGCAGAGCCACCGAGACCATGTCGGCACTGAGTCCGGTGGGCCAATCGAGGCTGGGCAGTTGCTGCACCTGCAGGCGCGGCGGGTCGGCCTGGGTGTCGAACTGGTGCAGCTGCACCTGGTGCAACTGCCACAGCCCGCGTTCGGGCACCACGGTGGCGCGCTCAGCGCTCAGGGTGCGCGTGATGCGCCCGTCGGCGTCGAACTCGAACAGGCGCACGCCGCGCAGGTCGTTGGGCCCTTCGAGCGCCGCCACGTTGACCGATACCTGGCGTTGCGCGCCGCGTTCTTTGAGCCAGGCGCCGGTCTGCCCCAAGCGGATCTGGCCCTCGAAGGTGGCTTTGAGCTGTTGCGCCTGGCGGTCGCTCCAGGGGGCGACGTAATCGCCCAGCACGAAGGTCAGGGCGGCAAAAGCCATGCCCAGCACCAGCATCTGGCGCAAAGCCAAGCCGGGCCCGAGGCCGCTGGTGCGCAAGATCGTGAACTCGGACGACTGCGCCAGCCGCACCAAACCGAACACCGCGCCGATCAGCACCGCGATCGGCAGCAGCTCGTAGAGGTGGCTGGGCAGCTGCAAGGCCACGTAGAGCAGGGCTTGCCACAGGCCGTACTCGAGCGCCGGATCGAAGGGCGAGCGCTGGCCCAGCGCGGGCAGCTCTTCGATCAGGTCAAAGAAGGCGAAGAGCGCCAAAAAAGCCAGCGCCACGAAGCCGATCGCCCACAGCAGCTCGCCGTAGATCAGTTTGCGCATGGTCTTCATGCCGGGGCCCCACGCCGCCAAAGCCGCGCCGCGTTCAGCTCCCAGCCCCAATGGCGTTTGGCCAGCCAGAGTGCGCAAGCCAGTCCGGTGCCGCCGTGCAAGGCCAGCACAAAAGCCAAGGCGGAGATCTCGCCGGTGCCGATCCAGCGCTGGCCCATGGTCATCAGGTTGTAGTAAAAAATGAAGCCAAACAGCAGCAGCAAAACGTTGCCGCTTTTGTTGGCGCGCGGGTTGCTGGCGGCCAGCGCCAGCGCCATGAGCACAAAATTGACTGCGGCCAGCGCCAGCCCGAGCCGCCACGCCAGCTCGCCTTGGTTGGCCGGGGTGGGTTCGGCCACCAGCGTCCACGTAGGGCGCGATTTGAGCCCTTGCGCCGTGCCCATGGGCAGCGCCGGCGCGTCGATGAGCACGCGGTAGGCGGCAAATTCGCTCACCTGCACCTGTCCCGGCTGGTCGGGTTGGTCAAACAGCAGGCGCTGGCCCTGGTGGATGTGCAGCCACTGCTGCGAGTCGACCCACTCGATGCGCCCGCTGCCGGCGCTGAGCACGGTGCGGCTGCCGTCGGTGTCGGTGCTGGAGACAAAAATGTTGCGCGCCAGCGTCGGCTGCTGCGGGTCTTGCTCGATGAAGAACACGCGCCGGCCGTCGGCGCTTTCGATGAACTGCCCGGCCTGCACGCGCTCGAGCTCGCCGCGCTGGGCAAAGCGGTCGCGCAACTGCTCGGCCTGTTGGTTGGCCCAAGGCCAGATCAGCAGCACCATCAGAGCGATCACCGCCAGCACCGGCCAGGCAAAGCGAAACACCGGCTTGAGCAAGGCCGCCAAACCCTGGCCGCTGCAGTGCCAGATCACCATTTCGCTTTCGCGGTGCATGCGCGTGAGCGTCGAGGCCACGGCGATGAACAAGGCGATGGTGAGCACGATCGGCAGCCGGCCGACCACGGTGTAGGTCAGGACCAGCAAAATTTCTTGCGGATTGACGCGCCCCTGATCGGCTTGGCCGAGGGTGCGTATGAGCAGCATGGTGACGACGATCACCAGCAGCACCAGCAAGGTGGCGCCAAAACTGCGCGCCAGTTCACGGCGCAGGGAAGAATGGAATAACATCGTCAAAAAACCATGTGAGCCTAGATTATGGACTTTGAACTGCAATCGCTGCATTTGTCGCAAGCCGCCACCCTGGAGGCCGACGCGCTGGTCGTGCTCTGGCCCGATGCGGCCGACCCCGCCAAAACCGGAAATGCGGCCAACGCCGCAGCCAACGGCACGGCGCGCCCGGTGGCTTCAGACGACTCCTTGACGAACTGGGCCCGTGCCGCCGTGGCCCAGGCCGACATCGAGCCCGCGCTGGGCAGCGTGCTGCTGGCGCACCGCCTGCCGGGGGTGCAGGCGCGCAAGGTGGCTCTGGTGCGCAGCGGCGATGGCAGCCCGGCCGCTACGCGCAAGGCCGTGCTGGCGGCGCTGGCAGCGCTCAAGCTCGCTGGCGCCAAACGCTTGCTGTTGTGGGCTGGCGAGGTGGGTGCCGGAGCGCTGGCGGCGCTGGTTCAGGCCAGCGCCGAGGCCAGCTACAGCTACACCACCACCAAGTCTGCGTCCAAGGCGCAGCCGCGCAGCCTGCAAACCGTGCTGGTGGGGGTGAGCGACGCCAGCGCCTTGCGCAGCGCCTTCGCCCAAGCCCGGGCCACCGTCAAAGCCGTGGAGTGGGCCAAAGAGTGGGCCAACCGCCCCCCCAACCACGCCACGCCCAAGCTGCTGGCCGAGGCGGCGCAGCAACTGGCACAAGGCAAGCGCCTGCAGGTTGAGGTGCTGGGCCCCAAAGAAGTGGCCAAGCTGGGCATGGGCGCCTATCTGGCGGTGGCCCAAGGCGCCGAGGAGCCGCTGCGCTTCATCGTGCTTCGCTACCAGGGCGCACCCAAGGCCAGCGCGCCGGTGGTGCTGGTGGGCAAGGGCATCACCTTCGACACCGGGGGCATCAGCCTCAAGCCCGGCCCCGAGATGGACGAAATGAAGTTCGACATGGCCGGCGCCGCCGCCGTGCTGGGCAGCTTCGTCGCGCTGGCCGAGCTGCAACCGGCGCTCAACGTGGTCGGCTTGGTGCCGTGCTGCGAGAACATGCCCGATGGCCGCGCCGTCAAGCCGGGCGATGTGGTCAGCAGCCTGAGCGGGCAGACGATCGAGATCCTCAACACCGACGCCGAGGGCCGGCTGATCCTGTGCGACGCGCTCAGCTACGCGGCGCGCTTCAAGCCGCGCGCCCTGATCGACGTCGCCACCCTCACCGGGGCCTGCGTGATCGCGCTGGGCAACCTGCGCGCGGGCCTCTACAGCAACCGCGACGAGCTGGCGCAAGCCCTGCAGGACGCGGGGGCGGCGGCGCTCGATCCGTGCTGGCGCATGCCGCTCGACGAAGAATACGCCGAGGGGTTGAAATCGAACTTCGCTGACATGGCCAACATCGCCGGCCGCCCGGCGGGCTCGGTCACGGCGGCCAAGTTTTTGCAAAAGTTCGTGGACCCCGAGCAGGCTTGGGCGCACCTAGACATCGCCGGTGTGGCCTGGAAGGGCGGCAGCGCCAAGGGCGCCACCGGGCGCCCGGTGGCGCTGCTGGTGCAGTACCTGCTCGACGAGGCGGCGCGCATGGTCAACGATGAACCGGCCCCGGCGCCCAAGGCGGCCGCCGGCGCCAAAGGGCGCAAGCGCTGAATGCGCCCGCACCCCTCGAGCGCGGCGGCATGAAAACGGTGGTTTTCCACTTCAATGTGGCGGCCCCCGTGCCCTACCTGTGCCGGTTGCTGCGCAAGGCCTCCCACGCGGGCCAGCGCACGTGGGTGCTGCTCGCGCCCGCGCTGGCGCACGAACTCGACGCCGCGCTCTGGACCTTCAGCCCCGACGAGTTCATCGCCCATGGGCGCTACGAGGCCGACCAAGGCAGCGCAGCGGCACAGGCCGGGTTGTGGCAACGCGCGCCGGTGGTGCTGTCGGAGCAGCTGGTGGCGCAAAGCAGCGACTGGCCCTTGCTGATCAATCTGCAACAGCCGGTGCCCCCCGACGTGGAGCGCTTTGAGCGCCTGATCGAGATCGTGCCAGCAGATGAGGCGCTCAAGCAGGCGGCGCGCCTGCGCTGGCGCCATTACAGCCAACTGGGCTGGACGCTGCAACACCACGACGCCGCCGCCTGAACCGCCCTTTCTGGGCCCCCCAGATGAAACGGTGCTCAGGACAGCTGCGTGCTGATCAGCTTGGTCATCTCAAACATCGACACCTGCGGCTTGACGAAAATCACCTTGAGTTTGGCGTCGGCGTTGATCATGCGCTTGTTGGCTGCGTCTTGCAGGTTGTGTTTTTTGATGTACTCCCAGACTTTTTTGGTCACTTCGGTGCGCGGCATGGGCTTGTTGCCGATCACGGCCGCCAACGCCGCGCTGGGGGTCATGGGTTTCATGAAGGCCGCATTGGGGGTGCGCTTGGCAGGAGCAGCCGGGGCCGCCGGCGCGCTGGCCGCATGAGCTTTGGCCGCGGGGGCCTTGGCTGGGGCCTTGGCAGCGGGTGCTTTGGGGGTGGGAGCCTTCGCAGCAGGCGCTTTTTTCGCAGTTGCCATTTGTTGATTCCTTCTGTGGGTTGGGTTTCGCTGCGGCGGCGGCATAACGCCCAGCGCAGCGCCTTGGCATCCTAAACCCAAAGTGGGTATTTGGATCGACTTGCAGCGGTAATTTTTTGTCATTCGGCAGCCCTCAGCCTTTCAGCCCTTCAGCCTCTGAGGCCTTGGTAGAGCATGAAGGCCGCCAGCGCATACAACACCAACGCAAACAGGCGCTTGAGCGGCCGCACCGGCAGCGCATGCGCCGCCCGCGCGCCCAGCGGGGCGCCGAGCACGCTGGCCAAGGCGATCACCAGCAGCGCCGGCAGAAAAATATAGCCCAGCGACGCCGCGGGCAGACCCGGCGTGTTGTGCCCGGCCAGCGCGTAACCGATTGAATTGGCCAGCGCGATCGGAAAGCCCAGCGCGGCGCTGGTAGCCACCGCTTGGTGCATGGCCACGTTGCACCAGACCAGCAGCGGCACGCTGATGAAGCCGCCCCCGGCACCCACCAAGCCCGAGACAAAGCCGATGCCGCCGCCTGCGGCCAGCTGGCCCGCCGGGCCGGGCAGGGTGCGGCTGGCGGCGGGTTTTTGGTCCAGCCACATCTGGGTGGCTGAAAAAGCCACGAACAGCGCAAAAACCAGCGCCAAGGTCTGGCCGTTGAGCGCCGCAAAGACGCCTATGCTGGCCAGCGCCGCGCCCAGCACGATGCCGGGCACGAAGCGGCGCCAGATGTCCCAGCGCACCGCCCCGCGCAAATGGTGCGCCCGCACGCTCGAGAGCGAGGTAAAAACGATGGTGGCCATGCCGGTGGCGATGGCCATTTTGACGGCCAAGTCCGCCTCGACGCCCTGGTTGGCCACGATGACCGTGAGAAAAGGCACCAGCACCATGCCACCGCCTATGCCCAGCAGCCCGGCCAAAAACCCCCCGCACAGGCCGAGCAGCAGCAGTTGCAGCACCAGCAGCGGGTCGAGCACGGCCAAGAAAGACAAGTGGGTAAAGGTGAGAGGGGAGGTGTAGAGCGCAAAGCGGCGTGCGCTTGCAATGGAAGGTGTCTGCCACCGGACCGGGCCCGCATCCTGAACGGGGGGTTCAGGTGGGCAAGGGCAGAGCAGCTTCGGGTTCATCTGACGCGAGACGATCACACCCACTGCACAATGTACCTAGCCCGGGCTCAGAGAGCATTGGTTCAAGGAAATATAGAACCCGACCACGGTGACAGACGGCTTCATTCTAGACGCAAAAATCAGAGCAGCCAAGGATTTTTGAGCCCCAGCGGGGGGCTTTGCGTGCCTGCGCCGCACAGGGCTTGAGCGTGTGCCAGCAGGCAGACCTTCCCTGCGCTTAAAGCAGCCGCCCGTCTTGGGTCAGTGCCTGATCGAGGCGCTCGATCAGGTGCTGCAGGCGGTTGTCGGGCAGGCGTTCGCTGGGCTCTGGCCACTCGCCCGATTCGGTCTGGCCAAAGGAGGTGTTGCGAAAGCCGCCGGGTTCTTTTTGATGCAGCTCATAGGCGATGTTGAGCGCGGCCAGCACGGCGATGCGGTCGCGCGCTTTCACTTTGCCGGCGTCGCGGATGCGGCACATGGCGTGATCGACCCTGGCTACCGCCTCGCGCAGGGCCGCTTCGCCATCGGCTGGGCAAGCCAGCAGGTAGGTCTGCGCCATGATCTGGACTTCGATTTGCTTGATGGCAGGCTGATTCATGGGCGGCTGTCGTCTGACTCGATGGGCAGTTGCTCGATCAGCGCATCGAGCCGTTGCCGCACGGCGTGGCTTTGCAGGCGCAGCAAGTCGCGCTCCTGGCGCAGCGCCTCGACTTGCTGCTGCAACAACTGGTTGGCGCGCAGCAGTTCCTCGTGGCGCACCAGCAAGCGGTTGACGCGCTCGGAAATCTGGTCGATAGGGGTCTGGGAAGGCATACAGAGCGCATTGTAGGCTGCGCCGGGGCAAGGGTTGGCGCACAAACCTTTGGCGGACACAGGCCGTTACAATCTGCAACGTTGGTGCTCGCCGCGCCGGTTCTGGTGCGGCGGTTAAACGGGAAGCAGGAGGGCCCTGGGCGCGTCTAGCGCACGGGCCTAACCTGAGCTGCCCCCGCAACGGTAAGTGGACGAGCCGCCCGCACAGGCGGCTTCGCTGCGCGTCTCCATAGCCACTGGACTGCCTTGTGCTCGCACAAAGGGCAGTCCGGGAAGGCGGCGCCGGTCGCATCCACCAGCCCGGATACCGGCCAACAGGGTGGCCCCCTTCGTGGGGGCCGTTGCGTCCAAGCAGCGTCGGGGAAGGCGCTGAGGACACGCTCTGTGGTGTTAACTTTCATGAAATATTCTTTTTTGCGCGCCCCTGTCGCGGCCCGGGCAGCGCTGCCCGCCGCCCTCTATGGTCTTTTCGGTCTTGCTGGCGTGGGGGTAGCAGCCCCCGCTGCGGCCAGCCCCGAAGCCGCCACCCCGGGGGCTTTGAGCCCGGTGGTGGTGACGGCTACCCGCACCCCGGTGCCCAGCGACCAATTGGCCGCCCAAGTGGTGGTGATCGAGCGCGAAACCATTGAACAAGCCCAGGGGCAAACCTTGGCGGCGCTGCTGCAACAAGCCGCCGGGGTGCAGATCAGCAGCTCGGGCGGGCTGGGTAAGCAAAGCTCGGTGTTTTTGCGCGGCACCGAGTCGCGCCATGTGCTGCTGCTGATCGACGGCGTGCGCTACGGCTCGGCCACCTTAGGGACGCCCAACTGGGACAACCTGCCGTTGGCAGCGATCGAGCGCATCGAGGTGCTAAAAGGCCCGGCGGCGGCGCTTTATGGCAGCGACGCTGTGGGTGGGGTGGTGCAGATTTTTACTCGGCGCGGGCAGGACGGCTTTCACCCTCATGCCGGCGTCACGCTGGGGGCACACGGTCACCGGGCTGCCAACGCCGGGGTTTCCGGCGGCCAAGGGCGCTGGCAGTACCAATTTGGTGTGTCAACGCTGCGTGAAGATGGGTTTTCGGCCACCAACCCGGCCGAGCCGTGGGGCAATTTCCACCCCGATGTCGACGGCTTTGCACAAGACGCGCTCAACGCCAGTCTGCGCTTCGAGCCCGCGACCGGCTGGCTGCTTTCAGCCCACGGCTTGGTGGCCAGCGCCGATAACCAATTCGACTCTGGACTCGGGGCTTTTGATGTGCGAGGCTTGACGACCACGCGCGTGTTTGGGCTTGGACTCGAGCGCACTTGGGCTGTAGGCGCACGCACGCACTTGCGCCTGAGTCGCGCCGACGACTTGACGCGCAGTCTTGAGTCGGCCACCAGTCGCGCGCATTTTGATACCCAGCGCACGCATTGGGCGTTGCAGCATGACCATCCCACTGGCCTCGGCACGCTGACGGTGGGCGTAGAGCAAAGCAGCGAACGTGTGTACAGCAGCATAGCCTTCGCAACGCGCGAGCGCGACATTGACGGAGTTTTCGTTTCTCTGCAAGGCAGTGCCGGCCGCCATACCTGGCAGGCCAGCGCCCGCCGCGACGACAACTCCCAATTTGGATCGGCCGACACCGGCGCGCTCGCCTATGCCTTTGAGTTTGCCCCCGGCTGGCGTGTGCGAGCCGCTCATGGGACCAGCTTCACGGCGCCCAGTTTCAATCAGTTGTACTGGCCGCAGTGGGGCAACCCCACCACCCAGCCCGAGCGCGGGCGCAGCAGCGAAGTCGGCCTGAGCTATGCATTTGGCAGCCAGTCGCTGCAACTGACGCGCTTTGAGCAGCGCATCCGCGGCTTCATCACGGCAGCGCCCATGGTGATCAACGTACCTCGGGTGCAGATCGACGGCTGGAACCTGGCTTGGCAGGGCAGCGCCGGCGATTGGCGCTGGCGCACCGATCTGGAACTGCTGGATGCACGCAACCAGACGCCGGGTGCGCAGTTTGGGCGCAAACTGGCGCGCCGCGCCGACCAACAGCTGGCGATTAGCCTCGAGCGCGCCTGGGGCGATGCCTGGTGGCTGGGAGCGCACGCGCTGCTGCAGTCGGAGCGCTTTGACGACGCGGCCAACACCCGGCGCTTGGCCGGCTACGGCAAGCTAGACCTGAGTGTGGAGCACCAGCTGGCACCCGACTGGCGGCTGCAACTGCGCCTGAACAACGTCGGCGACAAGCGCTACGAAACCGCGCGCGGCTTCAACCAGAGCGGGCGCGCGCTGTTTGCCACCCTCAACTGGCAGCCGGCGCGCTGACCGCGCAGCGGCTGCGAGCAATTGCCGGTGGCAGCGCACGAACCGATCTTGGGCGGCATGAAAAACGCTAAACCGCCCTTGGCCGAAAATCGTTCCCCTACAAATCTGGTTGAACCCATGACCCTGCCCGGCCCGCAACGCATCGTCTGCCTGACCGAAGAAACCACCGAGTGGCTTTACCTGCTCGGGCAGGAAGCGCGCGTGGTGGGCATCAGCGGTTACACGGTGCGGCCGCGTCGGGCACGGGCGGAAAAACCCAAGGTCAGTGCGTTCCTGAGCGCCAAGATCGACAAAATCTTGGCGCTGCAGCCCGATTGCGTGTTGGGTTTTTCAGACTTGCAGGCCGACATCGCCGCAGCCCTCATCCGCGCGGGGGTGCAGGTTACGGTCTACAACCAGCGCAGCGTGGAAGCGATTTTTTCCATGCTCTACCAAGTGGCCGCCATGGTGGGGTGCGCCCAAGATGGGGTGGTGCGCATGCAGGCCATGCGCCAGCGGTTGGCGGCGATCGATCAGGCCGCTGCGGCCCTGGATGCCCAAGGCAAGCGCCGGCCCCGGGTGTATTTTGAAGAATGGGACGAGCCGCACATCAGCGCCATTCGTTGGGTGTCGGAGCTGGTCGGGGTTGCAGGCGGGATCGACGTGTTTCCAGAGTTGGCGGTGCAGGCCATGGGCAAAGACCGCATCATCGCCGACGGCGCGCAGATCGTGGAGCGCGCGCCCGACATGGTCATCGGCTCGTGGTGTGGCAAAAAATTTCGCCCCGAAAAGGTGGCGGCCCGGCCCGGCTGGGCCGAGGTGCCGGCGGTGCGCCATGGGCAGTTGTTTGAAATCAAGTCGGCAGACATTTTGCAGCCCGGCCCAGCGGCCCTGACTGATGGCGTGGAGCAATTGCACCACTTCATTCACCAATGGCGTTTGCACCATGGCTGAGCAGGCACGCATCGAACTGATCTTGGGCGGGCAAAAGAGCGGCAAGTCCCGCTTGGCTGAACAGCGGGCCAGCGCGTGGCTTGCCGCTGCCCCGGGGCGGCAAGCGGTGCTGCTGGCCACCGGCCTGCCCTGGGACGCTGAAATGCGGCAGCGCATCGCGCAACACCAGCGCGACCGTGCCGAGCGCTTGCCCGGTGTGCGCATGCTCGAAGAACCCTACGAGCTGGCGGCGGCTTTGCGCCGGGCCAGTGCTGCCGAGGCTTTGGTGGTGGTGGATTGCCTGACGCTGTGGCTGACGCAGGCGCTGCTGCCGCCACCGGGCGTGAGGCCCGTGGCCGATGTGGCGGCGATGCGCGTCGAGCTGTGCGCCACCCTGCAAAGCCTGCCCGGCCCAGTGGTGCTGGTGGGCAACGAAGTTGGGCTAGGGGTGATCCCCATGGGGGCGCCAGTGCGCCATTTTGTCGATGAACTGGGCTTGCTCAACCAAGCCGTGGCGGCATTCGCCGAGCGCGTGACCCTGATGGTGGCTGGCTGTGCGCTGACTGTGAAAGGAGCGTGTTGATGGCTGGACGAATTTGGGTGCTGTGGCTTGTTTTGCTGGGCCTGGTCGGGGGCGTTCAGGCCCAGCCCATACAGGTGCTCGACGACCGCGGCCGCACCGTGCTGCTGCCGCAGCCGCCGCAGCGCGTGGTCTCGGTGCTGCCCTCGCTCACCGAAACCGTGTGCGCGCTCGGCCAGTGCCAGCGGCTGGTGGGGGTGGACCGCTTTTCCGACTGGCCGACGGCGGTGCGCGCTTTGCCGCAGGTGGGCGGCGGCATCGACCCGAATATCGAGGCCATCGTGGCCTTACGGCCCGATCTGGTGCTGATGGCGCGCTCCAGCCGTGGCAGCGAGCGGCTGGAGGCGCTGGGCCTGACGGTGCTGGTGCTGGAGTCGCACAACCACGCCGATGTGCGCCGGGTCATGGGCCGGGTGGCGCAGGCGCTGGGGCTGCCGGCGCAGCAGGCCGAACAACTGTGGCAGCGCATCGACGCTGACTTGACGGCGCTGGCGCGCGCCTTGCCGCCCTCGGTGCGCCAGACGCGGGTGTATTTTGAGGTCAACCGCGCGCCGTTTGCCGCTGGGGCCTCGTCGTTCATCGGCGAGTCGCTGGCACGCTTGGGGGCGCAAAACATCGTGCCGCCCGAACTCGGGCCCTTCCCCCAGCTCAACCCCGAGTTCGTGGTGCGCGCCAACCCGGATCTGATCATGGTCGGCGCGCGCGACCGCGCCAGCCTGCACGAGCGCCCGGGCTGGGGCCGCATCCGCGCCGTGCGCGAGCAGCGCCTGTGCGTGTTTGCCGACGCCGAACTCGACGCCCTCGTGCGCCCCGGGCCGCGCCTGGCCGAAGGCGCGCGCCTGCTGGCCGACTGCCTGCGCCGCCATGCCCCATGACGCCGCCGCCTACCCCTGAGCACGGCAGCGCCGCCGCTGTGGCGCCACTGCCGAACGGCTCCGGCTCTGCTGTCACCGCCCCACGCCGCCCCTGGGCCTTGGGGCTGGGCTTGTGCCTGCTGGCGGCGCTGCTGGCCTTGCTCGGTCTGGGGGTGGGCAGCAGCGGCCTTGAGCCCATCTGGCGCCTCTGGGCCGACCCGGTGGCGGCGCAGATCGTCTGGGACATCCGGGCGCCGCGCACCCTAGGCGCTTGGGCTGCGGGGGCGCTGCTCGGGCTGGCCGGGGCGGTGGCACAGGGCTTGTTTCGCAACCCGCTGGCCGACCCCTTTTTGCTCGGCAGCGCCGCCGGGGCCGCGTTGGCGGTGGCTTTGACGCTGGCCGGTTTCGGGGTGTCGCTGTTTGCGCTCGAGTGGCTGGTGCGGCTGGGCCTGACGGCGGCCGCCTTTGTGGGCGCGGTGGCGGCGGTGCTGCTCACGCTGGCGCTGGCGCGCGGCGTGCAGCACACCTTGCGCCTGCTGCTGGCCGGGGTGGTGGT
>Ga0209316_100179_pt1 | contig 24021 bp, 19 predicted proteins | sample 3C3metaG_FD_184150 | JGI IMG/M metagenome (GOLD analysis project Ga0209316, IMG submission 184150) | Freshwater bacterial and archeal communities from Indian Creek, Illinois, USA - 3C3 metaG (SPAdes) (version 3) | ecosystem: Environmental > Aquatic > Freshwater > Unclassified | place: USA: Indian... | reverse complement strand
CGGGACTGTTTCTTGCAGGAAGAACTGATCATGAGGGAATCCATTCGTATACTCCGGCCATCTATATTTAAAAGTTTAGTAAATGCTTTTGCATGGCTTTCTACTTCTTCCTGAATGAGATCGACACCATGTTCCTCGTTATAGCGATATACAGCAGTGCGGAAATTTGTAAGCGAGTTCTTGGATATCGGTTGTTCTTTGAAGCTGGTTGTATGCAGTGCATACTTATATCGCATATCAAACATCATAGAATCCAGGCATTCTTCATCTGACTAGGTAAAGATTTCTTTGAGCATTAAAAGTCCAATGTATACATTTACAGGATTATTAGGACGAGTAGCTGGATTATCGCCATAAATAACAGAGAAGCGATCCTCATTGATGAGTGGGAAAATCTCTTTACTGAACTGTTCAGCCCATGAATTCTTAAGGTGCTTAAGTTCTCTTTCAGTCAGTTGATTTGTTGAATCAAAAAGGTTTATTTGTTGTGAAGTATTTCGGCAAAAAGACATTGAAATCACTCGCTTATCATAAGTTTTTATGAGTGTATTATGCCGCAAAAAGGTTGATTTAGCAAGCATTTTAGACACTTTTGCGCTTGTTTTCAAAGTTCAATCTGCTGGAAATTACAATTTTTGCTAGCTTTTTGGGTAGCAATCATAAAATGATTTTCATTAAAGCGCACGCCCTTTCTTCATATTAATGACTTAATCCTGAATCGTTTAACTCTATTGATAAAAGTCCTTACAATCCACCGAGCCACGCCCTCATAGAAACCGATGTTCTTCCAATGAATTGAGGCTATTTTGTCCAAATCAATATGCGTTTGCCCACAAACGCTTTTCCCTCGTACATACCTGTGAACCAAATACGGGACAACCCAGCGTCCCACCACTGAGCCTACCCACTTGCGACATCTTCTAACTTGCGTACCGTCTAGGCCTGTCTTCTTATACTCATCAACAATTTCATCAAACAGCTTTAGATGGATTACCGGCAAAAAACTCTCCCAATAAGTCCGGCCATTGTCTGCAGCCCACTCCCTAGCACCATCACCAACTACCACGCAGGCCTTACAATGGTACCAAGCATTTCTTCCAACAAAAGCATGGGCAAAAACATAACAGTGAGGATATGTGTTTTGGATACCCGAAAATTGTCCTTGAGTGCGACTCTCATCCATATTCACGGCAATCCATAATTGTCGCCTGAATACACTGGCCATTACAGATCCTAGCATGACGTTGTTGTATTTTGGATCAACCAGTTTGTCCCAAGGGATAATCGGCTCACTGTAGGCAGGTCCTCGAGTCTTCCATTCACATGTATCTCGTATCTTTTCAGTGATAGATGACCCTTGTGCCCCATCAGACACATAGTCTGGCAGGCTGAGACTTCCAAATCCAACACTAATAAAATCAATGTCTGGTCTATTTCGGATGATCTCTACCACGTCACTGACGCCGGCAGCTAGGACGAAGTCATCCGAGCCTATAATCCAACAGAACTCGCCTGACGCCCTCTTCACGACCTCTAAGACATTGGTCGCCGCTCCGAAATTCTCCAGCAACCTAGAGTACCGAATGACCACTCTTGGATTGGCCATGGTGAATCTCTGAACCACTTCACAAATCGGGTCGGTTGAAGCATTATCGCTAACCACTATCTCAACTGCGTTCTCGTATCCACGCACCGCCTCAACAGCACAGGCCAGAGACTGCCTAAATAGCTTTTCTCGATTATATACTGGTATGCAGATGGATAAAATTGGCAACGACATAACAATGCACGTCCCTTCTGTATGAATGCTTTTCTTATTTATGTGGACCGTCCGACGACCCCCATGAAACACTACAGGTCAATAGTCACCGTATACGGTGAGATTCAAGTTCTCATAAATCTATCGCCTTCCTGTTTGCTTCGCACAGTCAAGTGCTCAATCATGTTTTCCACACATGACGTTTAGACGCGCTTTCCCTTCCAGCCGCAGAAAACTTGCCGGCTAATTCATCCGAGGCAAAAATCCATCTGATATACTCGGCAAGCATGGCTTCCTCCATGAAAGGATACATAAACCCATTTTCCTTATGAACCATCATATCTGTCATTCCACCAGAAAAAGCGGCGATTGACGGAACACCGAGTATCATGGCTTCGTGCAGCGCATTACAGCCGTTCTCCACAGCAGACGGAACTACAAATACATGCGTCTTAGCCAATCGATCAACAACACCCTGAGCATCAAGTATTCCAGTAAATATGATATTACTTTCAATCCCAAGCTGCTTTATCAGGCGCCTAATGTACAAGCCATACCCCGGCGTTTTTAATCGCTCTAAAAAATAGCTGCCCCACATTTTGTGCCCCGCGGCAAAAACGCGAATATCCGGGTAATCTCGCTTTAAAATCGAGACAGCTCTTAGTAAAATATGAAAACCCTTTATCGGATAATTAGACTGCATGGTAAAAATCGTGTGCCTTCCGATTTTACTGATGTCCCATTCAAATTCATAAAATTGATCTCTAAGGCTTTCGTCACAGTGGTGGTAGTTTATACCTGGGTTGAGAGCCTTTACATTGGAGTAATCCCAGGTTGTCCTGCCGATCACATGACGGACCTTACAGAGAATTTCCCGCTTGAAGAGCGCTCGCTTTCTAAAAGTCCGCCAGTTGTTCCACAAGGGGTCAAGCCTGATAATATCTCGGAAACTAGGTCGCAAATATACATCTGAAAACTCCATGCCCGCATAGTAATATTTTTCAATTACCCCTAGCAATCCTTGGTAGAAGCGACGGAGGGACTATCAGGACACGCTTCTAATAGCGCCAGACTATGCGCATATTCAGTGCCGTGCAAGTGCAACAAATCCGGTGCAAACTCTTTAGCTATCTCCCACCAATAAACTCTTAGCCTGTCACCGTCTCTCTCTGTCATCGCCTTTGTTCCGCCGGGGATTAAATAATAGGTGATATTGTTTATCTCGGGCTTCTTTAATTCGCTGCCCGAATAAAGGGTCGCGACAGCCAGCTTTATGCCGTCAGTTTTAGCCAAAGCCGAGGATAAGCTGACCATCCGACCGCCAAAAGACATCCGCGGCGCACCTATAGCTTGGGCCGCAGCGTGGAGTAAAATATTAACCACCCGAGTATTTTCATTTAAGCGCGCTCCTTCCGTTCGTATCTTTGCTCAGACTATAAATAATGCCTGGTACCACAAAATAAGCCATAAACACTAAGGGTATGGTAAACAACACATTAACGACGCCTAAAATAAAGAAGGCAGCCATACTACAAAAATACGCCGTTTTTTGTTTACTGTTTTTAAGCCGTCGATAAACAAAACGTGCGTTCGAATAGAGAGCGACAAATAAAAACCCGGCTCCTAGGATGCCGTATTTTGCCAGTTCATCAAGGAAGGCAGCATGCCTTCCTATTACATCATAACCACCGCCCAAACCGTAAACTCCACCAACGCCTAAGATAGGATTGGACAAAAACGCTCGTATTGAAAGCGCCATAAGTCCCAATCTACCCTCAACACTAACCGTCTCATTAACACTAAAGTCTCTGCTCATGATCGCCAATTCATGTAAGCGCACGGATAAAACTTCGTGTTCTACTATATCACCGAGAAAATTCAAAACGCTGCTAACAACCGGAGATAATGCAAACAACAGCATTAATATCACCAAGGCAGCAGCTAGAAGGTGTAAGGTTTTTTTAATGTTAAGCAACATTAATGTCACGGATACAACTAAGATTAATAGCGCCCACATAAATGCGGCGGCAAAAATAGTATATATAAATAAAGCCACCAGGGCAGTGAAAATAATTCTGCGTTTTGCTGGAAGGCCTGCTTTAATTAAACCAAGAATCGCGACAACAACAAATACTAACCCATATATAAACCCAAAACTTCCTATTACCATGCCCGTTAACCCCTGCATCAGCTCTTCCTTTCCCGTTGACAATAACCTCGCTGCCATTGGATCAAGTGCTAGCCCCCGTAATGTTGTAATAGAACTAAATACAATACAGGCAATAGCGAAAACAGTCAGCCTTTTAACTGATTTCATATCGTCTGTTTCCAAATAATAATTAAAAAATAGTAGTGAAAATCCAATTCTGACATAGTTAAACAGTACATTAATTCCTGCTCCTGTCATATACCCCGTGAAATAGAAAGTAGCATAAAGAATGAGCCAGCAATAAACGCTATATGATTTAATGCCAGGAATAATAAATGCTCTCTTAAACGCCCTCGGTTTAGTAAGCAGAGCAAATAAAACCCATAAGGCGAGTGAAGGAACAAAAACAAAGCTTCTATGAGCTTCCGGAACTATGCTGAAAAATACTACCCCCGCAGCGCTAGTATCACGAAGTACTTTATAAACAACAATTTCCTTATGTTTTGCTTGCACTATCGGAAACGATGCGATCTTTGCAGCTAACTCCATCATTTTCCCCCTACTTCTCTGATCATCTCTAATATCCGCTTAGCCTGCACAATATTATTCTTCTCCCGCAGCACAAACTCCTTCGCTGCGGCGCCTTTGGCGTGTAATACTTCTTTGGTGAGACTTAAGACGTGTTCTAAAGTTTTCGCCATGCCTTCTATCGATTCATCCTCAAATAAATATACATAATCATAATATTCCTTGGGCATCCCCGGCAACGGCGTGGTCAACACCGGCGTCCCAGACGCCATATATTCCATGTTTTTGGATGGGAAGGAGTATTTCGTGAACTCCTCGCTCGAAGGACGAGGATTGACGAGTATGGTAGCTTGTGACTCGCTTACTAGAACATCCTCATGTGTTTTGTGTCCAAAGTAAATAATGCGTTTATCCCTCTTACAATAGTCTGTAATAGCATCTTCCATATCACCGCTGCCAAATAGCCATAACCTAATGTTCTCGTCACGCAGAGTCATAAAGCTCTGAATCAACTTGTCCACGCCATAGATTCTAAACAACGCCCCTGCGTACATGGCTACCATTGGCCCATCGCCTTGCTCGCCACGTGAATGAGGCCGATGTGCGTTTACGTCTACCATTCCTTCCACCACGATATAGGTCTTGTGTCTAATGTTTAGGACTTTGTTCATTGCCTCTGCAACAAAGACATATGCATTAAATTGTTCCCTAATGAGACGTGTCAATCGCACATAAAGGGGAACAAATATAGACTTAAGTCGTGAACGCGGTGAATAGACTTGAATGTATTCTGCCAAGTCCGTCTCAATCAGAACTATCGGAATCCGACAGATGCGTGCCACAAGTACTGCTGGCAATGCAACTGGGAAATACGCCGTGTAAAGCAAAATTACCCTAGGTTGACGAATCGTTCTATACACCCATGATAGCAGGGTGGTAAACGCAAAAACACAGAAACAAACCTGTTTTACCCCTTGAACATTCAGTGCGGGTAGCCATTTGCACGCTAAATGCCCATTGATCTGCTCTGTCCGTCTCCACCAACCAAGAGGGAATCCTATTGAAAATGCGGGGACCGGCAGGAAAGTGTTAATTTCTACCGTGATGTCACCGTAGGATTTCAGCCCTTCGACCAACATGCGTTCAAACTGTTGGCCGGCTGCATGCGGTTTTGACTTAGCTTTAAGAACAATCTCATTAAATGTAGACTTACTGCAAAGGGCCCCAAAATAGCATATTTTCAAATGTCCGCCTCCTATGTAAAGTTACTTATCTATCAAATGAGTCAGTAATGTTTGCTCATTATTGCGCGGCCAAATTATCTCATTGAATGTGTACTCGAAATCGCCAGAAATCATTTTTTTCATAATATAAGCTAACTCAGCATCATTAAAACTATTGAAAAAATGCGCATTGGGGTATTTATCTAGAATTTCGCGAGCGAATAATGTATCGGCTGCGATAATCGGGCTGCCATGCAACGCTGCTTCCAATAGGGGAAGTCCGAAGGTCTCAATATACGACGGGAACAGTAAAACTGATTTTGTATAGTACTGGAATACTTCCGATCGGGTTAGAGAGCCCGCGAATCGAACCGGTAAGCCCAACTCTTTTACTTTTTGAGATAACCTTCGAATACGGTCATCTTCATCTCCTGTTAGTGTAAAGATCACGCAATAGTCGTTGATCCCTTGCTGCCTGAGCAATTCGCAAGCTTCGATAATTACTTGGTGATTCTTGTATACGATTGCACCTGCCGGGTAGAAAAAGGTGGCGCTGTTTCGCCATGTATTATCATAAAGGGTGGTTATTTCCGCATTTATCGCTGGCCGGACGACATGTATCTTCTCCCTTGGGACATTTGCTTTTTTTGCGCCCTCACTTCTTAACCATTCAGTCTGCACTATCACCTTGTCAGCCCGTCTCATTGACCGAAAAATAGAGTGTGCGATCACATTCTGATAGAACCACAAAAGCTTATTTTCCTTGAAACTAAAGCGAACCTTAACAAATGGTAGTGACTGATGTACGTATAAGACTTGTGGAGCACTGGTCCTTGGGATTAGCACGTTTTGCAGCGAAAAAATCCTGTCTATACTGCATCGCTTTATGAGCTGGGGAGCAATGAAATAGTCAAAATAAAGCCTGTGCAGCCAACTTCTTTTCACCCATGGGTAGTTCAGCACATTAACATTCTTACCTGTGGGGAGTTTTGGTGTACTAAGCACAAAAAACCATTTTACAGAGTCATTGTTACTTCCTAAAACCTCAGCATAAAACTCATGTAACATTGATAGGGCACCGCCAGATTCAGCAGGCACGTCAAAAACCATTACATTCATGTCTATTTACCTCCAACAACCCAGTCCACATATTCAGTATAGTAACGCATATACGGCATATACATGATATTGGCATCCGATTATCTCTACTCGCATCCCCGCTTACTCCCCCCACACCGTTCGTCTAATGTAGTTGGTGTAAGACAAAATAATCTTGATCACCTTCTCAGAGACGTTAGGCACGTTGTAATCTTGCACAATGCTCGGTTCTCCGCAAGACTGTCTAGATAGGACTGCTAATCCCTGCATAACCCTTTCCCTAGTCAGCCCCACCATCATCACTGCCCCCTCCTCCATAGCCTCGGGTCTCTCGTGAGCCTGTCGAATGTTAAGCGCTCTCAAACCTAAAATAGAAGCCTCTTCGCTGATTGTGCCACTGTCGCTGAGTACGGCCTTGGCGTTCAGTTGAAGCTTGATATAGTCATTGTATCCCAATGGCTTATGTATTTCTATGAGTGGGTGAAGCTCAAGCCCGCTTGCAGTAAGGCGTTTTCTGGTACGGGGATGGGTGCTAAGAATAATTGGCAGACCATAATGTTCCGCTACAGCGTTCAAACTGTCGATTAGGTTGGGAAAATTTACTTCGCAGTCAATGTTCTCTTCCCGGTGTGCCGAAACCACGAAATACTGCTCGAGTGTAAGCCCAAGCTTTGTTAAGATATCTGATTTTTCAATGCTCTCTCGTCGCGAATTTAGCACTTCAAGCATGGGACTCCCGGTTTTGATGATGCGGTCGGGTGGTAGTCCCTCGCGCAGAAGATACTCACGAGCTATGTCGCTATATGGCATGTTGATGTCGGCAATATGGTCGACAATCTTTCGGTTGGTTTCTTCTGGCACGCGCTGGTCAAAACAACGATTGCCGGCTTCCATATGGAAAATGGGAATCTTGAGCCTTTTCGCGGATATAGCGCAAAGGGCGCTGTTTGTATCGCCAAGTATAAGTAAAGCGTCAGGCTTTTCTTTTAATAGGACTTCATAAGACTTAGCAATAATATTTCCGATTGTCTCGCCTAGATGCGACCCTACGGAATCCAGGTAATAATCCGGCTCTCTCAATTCCAGATCCTCGAAAAACACCTGATTCAAAGTGTAGTCCCAGTTCTGCCCCGTATGTACTAACACATGGTTAAAATACCTGTCGCAAGCTTTGATCACTTCCGAAAGTCTGATAATTTCCGGTCTTGTCCCAACTATGGTCATTACTTTTAATTTGTTCATTCTTAAATCTCCAAATAATATGTATCCGGTTTTTCAGGATTGAATATCTCATCAACCCAGAATAGGGTAAGAAGATCCTTATTGCCTGTATTCGTTATCGAATGTGTGTATCCTGCCGGAATATCCAGTACTTTCAGATCCATTCCCGATACCCTATGTTCTATAACATTTATGTCATTGATTTGTCTGAATCTAACCACAGCCTCCCCGTCTATTACCAGAAATTTCTCCGCCTTGGTGTGATGCCAATGGTTGCCTCTGGTAATTCCCGGCTTTGTCCGTGATATAAAAATCTGCCCGAAATGTTTTGATTTGATGAACTCAGCTAGCCATCCTCTGTTATCGTGTTTCATTTCAAGGCAATAGCCAAAATCGTCTTCAGGAAGATATGAAAGATATGTAGCGTACAAGAATTTTTCAAAATCTCCTTCAAAATCAGGCACTACGAGCGTTTTTCTGCTATTTTCAAACGAATATAGCATATCGGCCAATTGCTGAAGATTTATTTTGAAAGTCCTGGTGACAAAAAAGTAACCATCAGTGCCTACATTAGCACGACCATTCATTGCGTTTACAAACTCATCTACAACGTCATCTATATATACAAGGTTAAGCTCTGTTTCAGGGTTGTTAATCTGTATCGGAAGCCCTCTTGGAATATTGTAGCACCAGGTGGCAACAACAGAATTATAATTGGGCCTGCACCATTTGCCAAATACATTTGGCAAGCGGTATACATGAATCTTAGCTCCTGTTTGTCTTCCATATTCAAAGACAGCTTCTTCGGCTCCCTTTTTACTGAGCCCGTATAGGTTATCCATAGCTGCCTGGATGGTAGAAGCTAAAAGGATAGGTATTTTTTTACCTGTTTGTTTTATAATATCTAAAACATCCTCTGTAAAAGCCTTATTGCCTTGTTCGTATTCACTAACTTCTTTTGGCCTATTAACTCCAGCCAAGTGAAATACGAAATCCGCAATCTTGATACACCCTCTTAGCTCATCAATACTGTTTTCTATATCATACTTTAAAACCTTTATGTTTTGTAATTTCTCAAGCGATACTATTAAATTTCTACCTATAAACCCATTCGAGCCTGTCACAAGTACTGTGTGCATTGTCATTATCTCCCATTAGCCAATTCTTGTTGAACATAATCAATCTTAAGTAGCAATTGCTTTATTGCGGGAATATCAAGCCTCTTAGTATTATGTGATGTGTATTCCCATCCATAGCTTACTTTTTCTTCTCCCTTAACGAAATAATTATCATAATTCAAATCACGGTTATCTGCCGGAACGCGGTAATATTCTCCCAAATCTTCAGCATGAGCCATTTCTTCCCGAGTAAGCAGAGTTTCGGATAATTTCTCACCATGACGTGTACCAATTATCTTAATCTCGTTTTCTGCATCAAACAGTTCCTTAATGGCCTGAGCCAACTCACCTATGGTAGATGCAGGCGCTTTTTGGACAAATATATCTCCGGGTATACCGTTTTTAAACGCAAACAGCACAAGCTCAACAGCGTCTTCAAGTGACATCAAATATCTTGTCATATTGGGATCTGTAACTGTAAGCGGCTGCCCGTTCTTAACCTGTTGAATGAAACGTGGTATGACAGAACCGCGAGAACACATTACATTCCCATATCTTGTGCCGCATATGGTTGTTTTATCCATTGAAACAGTACGGGATTTTGCCACCATAACCTTTTCCATCATTGCCTTTGAAATTCCCATTGCGTTAATTGGATATACAGCCTTGTCGGTAGAAAGGCAAATCACTTTTTTGATCCCATATTCAATAGCAGCGGTTAGAACGTTGTCTGCCCCTAAAACATTTGTCTTTACAGCCTCAAGCGGGAAGAATTCACACGATGGCACTTGCTTTAACGCTGCAGCATTAAAAACATAATCTACACCATGCATAGCATTTTTGACGCTTGCTATGTCGCGTATATCACCAATATAAAACTTCAATTTATCATTCTTGTAAAGTTTTCTAATGTCATCTTGCTTTTTTTCGTCGCGGGAAAAAATACGGATTTCTTTAATATCAGTATTTAGAAACCTTCTCATTACAGCATTCCCGAACGAGCCGGTACCACCGGTGATTAACAGGGTTTGGTTGTCGAACATGACTTCCCTCCGATAAAATGATTCATAATGACGTTATATGAGTGCTGGGATGTATAGTTTTGTTCCAGATAATGTCTGGCGGCCTGTCCCATCTGCTTACGCAGCGTCGGATTACATAGCTGTTGCACTTGCTGCATAAATACGTCTACGTTAGTGCTCTCGCACCACAAACCGAATTTACCTTCTTCGATAATTATCCCCAGGTCAGTACTACAATCAGTTGCCGCAAGTATGGGCATTGAGGCATCCATATATGCCAGCAATCTCGATGGAAAATTTGGAATCGTAAAACGGTGGTCCAAAAAAATCAGCCCCACATCACAAGCGGCGCAGACATAGTCGTACTCTTGTTGCGAGAGAAGGGACAGAAGTCTTGCTTGTCTGGGGGTCTCACTGCTAAAGTAGCGTTGCAGCTTATTAAATTCTGTTCCAGAGCCAACGATCATGAATAATGCTCTGGGCTGCGCCTCGTTGGCCTTTAGACATTCAATAATGAAGTCGACTCCCTGTGGCTTGCCGATATTTCCACCGTAAACAAAGATAGGCTTGTCTTGCGGCAAATCATACTTGGCACGCCAGTACGCCCTTTCCTCATCACTAAGCTCCCACGACTTTTGCTCAATGCTATTAGGACAAACTTCTACGCGCTCCGGTGGAATGAAGGGGTTGTTCGCTAGCAAGTATTTGACATTAGCCGGCGACATACAGCCAATGTAGTCAGAAACTCTATAAAGTTCTCTTTCCTTTGCTTCAAAAAACTTATGCATCAGTCCCATAAACCCACCTGTACGCAACATACCGAGATCGACAGCATTCTGAGGAAAAATGTCCTTAAGTAGCAGATAAGTCTGCGCATTATCTCGCTTTTTGACATAGCTAATGGTCTGAGTTATAGTTACTGGCGGCGTAGAATAGAGTACAAGGTCAAATTTTATATGAGCTAAACGAGAAACTATTACGCGCTTAAGCCGTGAGTCGAGAGCTATGGTATTGAATGCCTTCGTGATTGAATTTGTTTTCTGAATGCTACCACTAGGCAACTTCACGATTAAAATATCTTTCCCTTCACATATACAGATATCAGACAAACGGTTAGAAGCAGTCGGGGAAACAATAGCTACGAAATGACCGTGAGAACCAAACTCGCGCATTAAGTCAGGGTAGACACCATGCTCGTCAAGAGACCATATATCTGCTAAGGTAATAAGCAAGACATTCATAATTCACCTCAAAATCTAAACGAAGTCTTGGGACTAGTTGCACTTCGGCTTGGTGTCATGCGATCAGGGCTTCAACCTCTTAACTTTATCAGTCATGCCAGAACCCCTACCACCGTACAGTCTGCAGTTAAATCGTGCACTACGACCTCCCCTGCACCGATGGTGGCTATCGATAACTCTCCCTGTTCAACAAAGCTGGGGGTAGTCCAATCTCCGCAGAACAAAGTGAAAACATTACACTTACTCCATTCGATATGGTCCACGGTAGAGTGGAAAATACTGCGTGCTTTGATCACTGAGGTTTTGCTGCTGCAGCCAATCATGCCGGCCTAATACCAAGCGGTTGTAGATGGCCTGGTCATAAACTTGCTTGCCAAGTGTGTAAGGGCGTATTCCCGACGGCGCGAAAGATTTCTTATACGTGAATATTCCATCGTTGGGGGTAACACCGCCACCTAAGACGTACTCGGAAAACCCATGACAAATTCCCCACTTAATGATCTCATGCTTTAGCAAATCGTTAGGTCGCAAGTTGTAGTGGCACTCAAGAGTGCCGCCAAGAAAAGAGTAAATTCTTCGTGAAGAAACAAGTACGAGTTCAGTTGACACGACTTCCCCCTCGAAAATGGCGTGAAAGAAACAAAACATTCCTTGCAATCTATCTACCAGCGCATTAAAAAAGGATTCACTGAAAAAATAGAACTGGCCCGCTTCACGCCGCTGCATTGTAGTCCAGTAGACTCGAAAAAAATCGCAAAGCCTTCTCCCATCTCCATCCATCTCAACTGTGACTCCACTATTGATGGCACGTTTGACATTCTTCCTTACTTTCGCCTCATACTTCGCCCACATTTCATCTGGCGTTAATCTTAAATCACACACAACATTGTCCTGTTGCTTAACAACTGTGCCGTCAAATGGCAAGACCTGTTCAGAGAACAATGACAACCTAGCAAAACAACTCACTACATGTTTCTCTAGGCACCATTGCCGAAAACAGTTCCAAAACTGAGTGGCACTGGGTTCGCCATGAAAGAAAGCGCCACCGTATCCGTATGGCGTTGCTATATCGTAGTACTCCGCCGTTGACACCCAAGGCAAATTGGATAGCGGCCGGAGGACAAATGGAAACAAAACTACATTTCCATCGAACTCCCAGCTTGCACATAATTTCTGTGAATCAGGCTCACCTAACAATGAAACGTATTCCGGGTGGGCGAAAACTTCGCGATCAATAAGTTCAGACCATAACTTAAGCCATTTCTCACGGTGGGCAGTATTCAATGGATCAAGTACTTCAAAGCTCAATGTGCATACCTACTCTCGCGGCAAATAAACTTTGTAACAGCTTTGAAAATGACCGCTGGGAATTCTACAAGCTGTGCTGACAAGCCAGCTTCAAAGCGCTCAATAAATTCGCGTATTGCGCCCTATCGACATCTTGATGCACCGGTAGGTTGAGGATCTTCCGCGATAACCTGAGTGCATCTTCATGGTCAGGCAGGTGTAACGGCTCAATTAAGGTATGGTACAGACTGACCACGCCAAAGCCCATGTTATTCAACGCTTGATACGCATAATCTCGATTCCCTTGTACGAGATACACAGGATACGACTGTGGGACATCACTGAGCGAACGAAGATTCCGCAGTGGGCGAAAAAACGACAAATAGTCGGGCGCACAATTAATGAGTTCGTCAATGGCCTGAAAGTTAGTTCTGCGAATAATAGAGATTTGTCCCCAATCATAGTCCCACGGATTTTCCTCGCCGATATCCCGACAACCTTTCAGCGCTATGTCAGCGAGATTGGCTGACTTAACGAGCACACTACCCCCTTGTGCAAATGGGAACATCTTGTGCAGAGAAAAAAATGTAACGTCAGATAGGTCGTCTGCCCTGCAGTGGTAGGAAAAAAAACCATGCGCGTTATCTTCAATAACAAACCCGCCATGTTGTCGCACCAACTCAGACACTGATGATGCGTGAATGTCGGTAAAACCAAAGTAGTTGATGATTAGAACAGCACATATTCTCCCCCCGGCTTTTTCAAGCAAAAGCCGTAAACTGGAGACGTCGATAGCAAGGTCTGAAGTCATTCGATAGAAACCTTTATCGAGAGAGCTAAGCTGTGCAATGGGGTCCCATATGCCGCTTCCTTCCCGGGCAGACCACCCTATATACCCCGGCAACAACACTGTGCTCACATTATATCGCTCCGCTAAAGTTGCGAGCACATCGTGAAGACCGTCGCGCGCTCGGGGGTAGTGATACCAGGGTGATCGACACTGGCTCTTTTCAGTAGCAGACTTGTTAATCTTCATGTGCACCTCTTAGGAAAGCCGTTTGTACATCTTGAACTGCTCGACGGAAAAGCCATTTTTTCCATAGTATTGTACTGCGCGTTCATTTGTGGCGCTCACCATAACTTCAACTATACTCACATCATGTGCCAACGCTACGGCTTCTAGTTCCAACAAAAGAGACGTCCCAATGTCTTGTCCACGATACTCCTGCTGAACGCCAATCATTACACCATGCATCCGCTTTTGACCAAGACGAGTAACTTCGTAGCCCCACAGGAGCCCAATCAGCTTATCGTGGTCAAAGGCACTGTAAACGATCGCGGACCCATCCTTTATATAATTGACCATATCGTGGTAGTATTTCTCTGCATACATAACTGACGCATTAGGGAAATTCGCCGCCAATATCTCGTACAAGAGACTAATCAGTGCCGTCGCATGCACATTGGCTTCATCAAAATCCAGCCGTCTTATTTCCACTAACCCCACCTCCATACCTGCGCTCAAAATCTAGATCTCCAAAGTATAGGTCATCAGCACATGCAGTCACACTTGTTCGCATTAGAACGCGTCCAAGCGTTCTAAACACAATTTTACAGTCAAACTGGAAGGAAACATTACTCACGTATTCTAGATCCAGCTTAAACCGGTCCTCCCACCTCAGACCGTTGCGACCACACACTTGCGCCCATCCCGTAATGCCAGGTCGAACAGCATGACGGCGTTTCTCCGAATCCGTGTAGTAGGGTAAGTAGCGTATAAGCAACGGCCTAGGTCCTACTAGTGACATATCACCCTTTAAAATATTAAACAACTCTGGCAGTTCATCCAGACTCGTAGCCCTTAGCATCCTGCCAAACCTAGTAAGTCTGATTGAATCTGGCAGTAACTCCCCATTTCCGTCCATCTCATCGGTCATTGATCTGAATTTATACATGATGAAGATTTTCTCATTTAGTCCTGGTCTTTTTTGTTTAAACAGCACAGGGCTGCCAAGTTTTACTCTTACAAGAACTGCAACTATTACAAGTACAGGACTTGAAACGATAATCGCCATCAAAGATAAAATTAAGTCCATCGGTCTTTTTATAAACCGCTTATATATTCCACCTTTATATCTCACCTGTATCTACTCCCACAACCTCTTAATAATTCCACAAATTCTTTCCAAATCCTCATCTGTCATCTTCGTATCACTCGGCAAACATACACCATTTACAAAAAGCTTCTCACTCACATCTTCACCAACATAATCATACCGAGCATAAAACGGTTGCATATGCATCGGTTTCCAAACAGGTCTTGCTTCAATATTCTCAGCTTCTAGAGCCTCAATAACTTGAAGTGGCTTCACACGACCATTTAATGTCATAACACTCAACCAATAGTTAGGCTCATTCCAATCATTTATTGGCATTAATTCCACTCCTTCAAGTTTACGAAATTCTCTTTTGTAAAATTCGAATATGTATTTCTTTTTTGCTACTCTTCGCTCTAATACCTTAAGCTGTCCTCTTCCAATACCGGCGACGACATTACTCATACGGTAATTGAACCCTAATTCGCTATGTTGGTAATGTCTTGCCTGGTCCCTAGCTTGTGTAGCCCAGAATATGGCCTTAACTATTTTTTCTTCAATGTTGGAAATCAACATCCCACCACCTGAAGTAGTAATAATCTTATTACCATTAAACGAAAAAATTCCGTACTCTCCAAAAGTACCGGTATGTTTCCCTTTATAATATGTACCTAATGATTCAGCGGCATCTTCAATAACAGGAACATTGTACCTGTTGCAAATTTCCATAATTTTGTCCACATCAGCAGAAAGACCATATAGGTGAACTACTAAAACCGCCTTAACTTTTGGATACTTTTTAAATGCCTCTTCTAGCGCTTTAATGTCCATGTTCCATGTTTCGTAGTTACTATCAATAAAAACCGGGGTTGCTTTCTCATAAATAATTGGATTTGCAGTTGCTGCAAATGTTAGCGACTGACAGAATACGATATCGCCTTCTTTAACACCGATCGCTTTAAGAGCAAGATGAATCGCAGCAGTACCTGAAGTTAGAGCAACAGCATATTTAGATCCTACCTTTTCGGCCAGCTCATTTTCAAATCCTGTTACATTAGGTCCAAGCGGTGCAATCCAGTTCGTATCAAACGCTTCTTGTATATATTGCTTTTCATAACCTTCTTCGCTCATATGAGGCGAAGCCATCCAGATTTTTTTATCTATTGAAATACACCCCCGCCTCCAAACTCCTATCACCCGCCGCCATCTCTTCCTTACACCTTCCCGCCCATTCGCTACGCCACGGGGACAGTTCCATCGTCTTCCCTTCGGCTCTTCGCTACGCTTCGAGGACGCTCGAACCGTCCCCTAGCTCCGCTTATTAGCTCATCCGTATTAGACAACTGCCCCTTAAGACTGTTCACAATGCCGAAAATCCTTCTCCTTAACTCTGCCTCATCGGACAACTGTCCATTAAGACTATAAACATCCGACATCACTTTTTCGTAGTCTAAATCAATCGGCTTCCCTACGAATATCTTCTCATGCGTTTTTTGCAAGACATTCTCCTCATCCAAAAGCAGCTCCTCAAACAGTTTCTCACCCGGTCTTAGTCCCACATAATCTATCTTAATGTCCACATCGGGCTCAAATCCCGAAAGCCTTATCAAATCTTTAGCCAAATCAACGATTTTTACTGGTTTACCCATGTCAAGGATGAATATCTCGCCGCCTTGTGCGATGGCACCCGCCTTAATCACGAGTCGCACCGCTTCCTGAACGGTCATAAAATATCTTATCATCTGCGGATCTGTTACGGTTACAGGCCCTCCTTGCGCTATCTGCTTTTGAAAATGAGGTATAACGCTGCCTGAGCTTCCTAACACGTTTCCGAACCGTACCGCCACAAACTCAGTTTGACTTCTTTTATCTATAGTTTGGATTATCATTTCCGCTATGCGCTTGGTCGCGCCCATAACGCTTGTCGGATTAACAGCCTTATCCGATGAAACGAGCACAAAGCTCTTTGCCCCGTATTCATCGGCACACCTGGCGACATTTAATGTCCCGAACACATTATTATTAACGGCTTCCCGCACGTTTGATTCCAAAAGAGGCACATGCTTGTGTGCGGCTGCGTGGAATATCACTGAAGGCCTGTATAAGGAGAAAATCTCTTTAATTCTTTCCTCGTCCCTTATTGATGCTATAAGGACATCAAAATCCAGCCGATTGCCATGAAGCCGCTTTAATTCCTGCTGAAGCTCATACGCGCAGTTTTCATATATGTCAAGGATCAAAAGTTTTTTAGGATAAAATGTGGCGACTTGGCGGCAAATCTCCGAACCTATCGAACCTCCTCCGCCGGTTACTAATACCACTTCATCTTTTAGATATTCCGAGATCCCGTTTATATCAGTCTTGATTTCATCTCTGCCTAAGAGATCTTCTAAATTAACCGCCCTTATGCTGTTACGAGTGTTTCGTGCATCTAATGAGTGTTGAATTCCATGAAATATTTTCATATTGCATCCGGTATTTTTACATATATTCAAAATCTCAGATTTCTCTTTTTGTGAAATAGAAGGTATTGCCAATATTATTTCGTCTATACGATATTCTTTGGCTAACCGCATTATTTCGTTTCTTCCGCCTGAAACCTTCACGCCATTTACATATAGTCTATGCTTGCGTATATCGTCGTCGATCAGTACTATCGGATTGCAACACATGCTAGCGTTAGACTTCATTTCACTAATCAACATAGCTCCTGCCTGCCCTGCGCCTATTATCATGACTCTCGTGCTCTTGATTGCGGGGAATATTTGGGTCTTCCCATTCCCTCTTAATGTCCTGAAGCTCACTCTCAAGCCGGCAACAAACGCCATCGTAAGCAAGAACGATATTATGTATACGATTCTTGGCAAAGTTGATTGAAAAATCAGGGCAATCAAGTATTCGGAAATAGTACCTAATGCAACCGCAAAAACAATTTGCAATAATTCATTTATGCTCGCATATCTCCATATACTCTTATATAGTCCAAAATGTTGATATATGTATATTTTTGCTATTGAAGACACCACGAACGTGTTAGTAAAAGCTTCGATAAATTGTGGTGGTATGTTTCTGTCGAATCTTAATATTAACGCCAGAAACACGGCAAAATTAACCATCACCGCATCAAAGCCCAATAAAAGCAGTCTTTTTACAGATAAATTCAAAGCATTCACATCCTAGATTGTATTTTGGCGACGCTTCGCCATTTGAGAAGTTTCGAAAACTTCTCAATTTAAAGTAAAGTATGTAGTCCGAATCTTATCTAAGGGGCCGAAACACCCAAAAATAAAAGTTCGGAGTTTAGTCTGCGGAAGCTTCCTGTCTTGCTTGCATTGCTGTGTTCGCAGGCTTGTCCTGCTTGTCTGTATCTAAACCAGTCCGTATCGTGGCTGAGGTGCGCCAGTATTCAAGGAAAAAGGCCAAGAAGACGCTAAGCATCAACCCTAACACTCCGGCAATAGCTAAATTAAGCATTTTCCTCGGAGCTATCGGGTTGATTGGCTCCTGCGCAGGAGCCACTATGCTGATTCGGGTATCGCCCGGTTCCAGTGAAGCAGCAATTCGTGCCTCTTCGTACTTTGACGATAGCAGGTTATAATTCCCGCTAAGTTGGTCGATATCGGTAAGCAGTTTATTCTGTTCAGCCTCCTTTTGTGCCAGCACAACTTGAAGGCTCTCCAGTTCTATCTGAATTGTCTCAATAGACTGCCGGATAACTATTTCTTCTGCATTCAACTGGTTAACCTTCAAACTAAAATCATTAACCTTTTGCTCCAAGTCAAGGTAAATGGAGTTAATTTCCTCGCTTTTCATGCTGAGCAAGGCTGTCTCTTCAGGCCTGGCATTTAACCTTTGTCCCACCACATCCTGCAGGAAGGGATCATTCACTAGACTTTTGCTGGTAACCAGTTTTTGGGGGGTTATTTCAAGCTGTGCCTGGGTTACTTCTAAGCCTTTGAGGTTGCTCTCCAGTTCTATCCGCTTTGTAACCAACCTAGCCTTAAAATCAGTTAAAATACCGGTTTTAACATCAATTTCTTGCTGAATTTCTGTAACACCCTTGGGTTGACTGAGAAATTGTTCATAACTTTCCAGCGCTGTATTGAGCCTCTGTTCCTCATTAACCACCTGAGTCATTAAGACCTCGGCAGAGCTTCTTAAAAGCATTTGGTTTTCTTTGCGTATATGTAATACAAACTCTTCAGCTAATGCATTAGCAATTTTTTGCGCCAGTTTCGGGTCATCGGTCGTTACATTTATCTGCAGAAGGTTGGTATCTCTTGGATTTACAACCGTAATAGCTCCCTGCAACGCTGCCACATCGAATTTTTCCGGATCTAACTGCAGTCTATCGATCACCTTCGTTAGTATCACCGAATTCATTATTATGATTTGATACGACTCCATACTCATCCGCCAGTTTTGAACCATAGATTCCACAATAGCTGAAAGGGGTGTGCCGGCTTCGTCAATGATATTCAGTTCGGGCAGGTTTACCCAAAGGGTTGTCGTCGCTTCATATGTTGGGGCAAGTACAAAAAAACTTAGCCCCCCGCTAATTAAAACCGCTACTATCGTTATAATTGCAATCAACCATTTCCACTTTAGTAATCCTTCGATCAATGCTCTTAATGAAATTTCTTCCTCCACTTGTCTGCTCCTTTCAGCGATGTACTGTTTTAATCTTTTTTCACACAAATACTCTGCCAATCTATGGCTAAGTTTCAAATAACTAGGTGCATTTTTTTATCGCGATCCTTTGCTCCGATATGGAGAATCATATTGGAAATGTGAAGTTTTGTCAAGACGATGGTCATGCCTTTTTACAAAAACTTCAGGACTTCCTGCCGAAAAATGTATTCCATCCCTCTACTGTATCGGAGGTATAAACGTTCTTAAGTGTGCCTCCCAGCCGGGATTGATCTCAATCGCCCGTCTAAGTTTTTCCTCGGCAAGCTCAGTGTCGCCAAAAGCCGCGGCCACTCTTACGAGCATATCGTGGGATTGCAGAAGGCGCGGTTCAAGCTCCACTGCCTTTTCAGCCGCTTTTATCGCTTCGTCATGTTCGTTAAGTAATACGAGCGTCTCAGCCAATGTCCAATAATTCATCTGGTTTTTCGGGCTAAGCTCAATCGCCTTATCAAGAACCCTCCTTGCTCTGTATGCCTTGCTTACGTCAAGGCGTGCCCAGGAGTTATAAAATCTGGCAAGATCGATGTGTACCTTAAAATCATGCGGATACTCCCTTGTGTTGATCTGTAATTCGTTTTCTAAAAATCGGAAAACTCTTTCCATAGCGTTCCTATCGGTTTGTGTCCCTTCTTCTGTTGCTGCAAAAGCCGTAAATTGATCGGCTAAAAAAAGCCTGGTCTTATCTCTGCCAAGAGGAGAAGAATCGATTGCCCTGCCGTAAAAATGCAAAAGTTCAGTTATGTCGTGCGGCCGTGTTGATCTTGCGACATATGAACCGGCAGACCACGGCAAAATGGTGAAAACGTAGAACACGCTTAAAAACACCGTAATCACTGCAACAAAATGAAGCGGTGCCATCTTTTTCAGAGGCTTTTCCGGTTGCTTTAAGCGTTCGTCAAGCGGCAACGCTGCGGCAAAACCCAGAAGCAGAATAAACATCATATAGCTGTTTATCATATCAAACACGCTTAGATTCTGAATAAAATAAGCTATAAACGTCACGGAAAAAATGCCTGCAACCCAAAATTTCCCTTTGTCTTTTAAAAAAGGCTTCCACAGCAAAATGAATGCCGCCGCAAAAATAGCTATATAAGATAAAAGGCCGACTATTCCGGATGTCGCTAATGTATCAAAGACTATGTTGTGAGCTCGGTCAAACAACGCTCCCCCTCCGTACTCAGGAATAAAAAACCTGGGTTCAAAACGCCTCATAAAAAGGGTGATAAAATTTTCAGGTCCCCATCCCAGCCACGGTCTTTCGGCAAAACCTCTCCACGCCATCTCCCAAACGATGAATCTATTTTCTCCGTCGATTCTTATGAATTGTTCTCTTGCAAGACTTCCGTCTTCAACCAGTAAAAAAACCAAGGCTGCAGCTGCAATCGCAGAAACAGAAATTACGGCTAAACCAAGAATTTTCAAATATCGTTTACCCGTCATAAAGCTCAGATACAGAAGCAAAAGTAAAACAATGCCGCCAAAGAAAGCTATTATCGAGGCTAATGCATCGCTTACAAAAAGCGCAGCAACTATAACCAAAAAAGTTGCTAAAGAATAATATCTGATTGCGTTTTGCGATTTTAAAAAAAGATAAATGGCTATAAAAGCATTAAACAAAAGATAAACACCCATAAAAGAGGTATTGCCTATGGTTGAGCCGCCCCCTGCGCCGGGAAAGTCGAGCAAACCGTTTAACACAAGCAAAGATATAGAAGCCACTATTGAGGCTGCTGATACGGTCACGACAAATATATCGCGCCATTCCCTATGTGTCTTAAATACCGACGATAAAACCACAAAAAAGGCGGTTAAATGAAACCACATCAAAAGCCCGGTCATTCTCTCGTGATTTGACCAAAAGCTTCTTAATGGACTGACTCCTGTCAAGGTTGTCAAGATGAGAACACCCAGGTAGACAAGCAAGGCAATCGTTAGAATATTGAATTTAGGACGATACCGGGGGAAATATATAATAAGCAAAACATAGGCTGCGAAAAGTATTTGAATTGCTCCCATAAATACTATGCTTTTAGGACCTACAAATGGGAAGAAGAAATCAGAAACAACTATTAGCGGCGTAAAAAGCGCAACGAAAGCCATAGCTTTTATTATGTATAACAACGTTTTCTCCAATGTCCAATCGAGAGAACTTGTTTGTTTTGCAGACTTTGGATTCACAGACTTCTTTTTGCCGCTTTGCCTTTTACTCATATTCTGGTTTTTCCTCCGTATGAATTGTATGAATTCTATCAGGATTTTACAAAATAATCAACAGTTCGATCTCAAAATCCCCATTTACCAAGAGATGATTAGCAGTATTGTTCTCTTCCCATAGTCTGGTTCATAAAAAATTTCAACTGTGTTCATCCTTTCGAAACATATATATGTTATGATTATTTTTATTGGAGCGAGTGATTTTGAGCTAAATCACGCTTATACAGTTTATTTGGAGGATTAACGTTCATGAGAAGTCAATTGAAAATACTTATAACGATTCTTACGGTATCAATCTTTTTGCTTAGTCCTGCTTACTCACAGGCACAAGTAGACTTACCTTCAGTCAGACTGACCGCGCCGACAGTAGTACAAGCGGAGGTCGGCAAAGAATTTGTCATTCCCCTTACAATAACTATGGGAACTCAGGAAGGTTCTGTAGGCGGAGTGCACCCCAGAACGGAAAGCGCTGCAATAAGAGTGGAGGAGCGGTTTATCAATCAGATCCTGCCGGGAAACGCCACAATAAACACAAGCCTTACGGGCATTGCGCAAGCGGCGGGGATTTTCAGGGTGACGCTTGAGGTTGACGCATCGGGTTTTATTTTTTCAACCGATGTTATGGTTGAAGTAACCGACCCCGACGAAGCTCAAAGGCGGGCGCGCTTTAGCGTCGCAAGAGCCGCTATTATTCCTGAACCTGTAGACTTGGATAACCCTTTCACACTTACGATAGATCTGAAAAATACCGGCGATGAGCGTTCAGGGAATGTTTTAGCTACTTTAGACGGCGGCACGAATTTCTCCATACAGTCGCTTACAAACCGCGCAGACATAGCTTCGGTAAATCCCGGCGAAACAGGCAAGGTTTCCTTTTGGTTGCAGGCTAAAGACGATCGCACATCAAACGCAGTAAATATTACGTTATCATACGATACTTATAGCCAAACCGAAACTCTTTTTCTGCCTCTGCCGGATGTTCCCGAGCTTTTGGGACCTCCCGTTCTTAAAATTGATACGTTTACGCTAAGCCCCACACAGGAAGGGCAGTTTTTATTAAGGCTTGCAATCGTCAACGAAGGAGAAACTGTTGCAAGAAGCATAAGTCTTTCTCTTGACGCGGGAGGAAAGGTTTTCCCATTATCAGGCGGTAATGTCAGGACTATACGTGAGCTTGCGCCTGATTCTAAAGCTGATATCGAGTACCTGCTCTCTTCACAAGGCGAACTTGCGGCACATCCTGTTAACATCGCCTTTGATTTTCTTGATGAAAACAATGTCGCAAGAAAAGGAAGCGATAGCATTTTTATAACTTCCGACCTTGAACCTTCAATAAGTCTTACAGGCTTTAATGTCAGACCTGCGGGCCAAGAAGGCGAATTCACACTAGCATTGAATTTCAGAAACAACGGTTTAACCATGGCTGATGAACTCACAGTGCGCTTTACGGGCAACCAGGCGTCTCCGGTTAATCGGGGAGCGGTTTTAAATATGGCTGATCTCCCGGCGGGCGGGTCGGCAAACTTATCGCTTTTGATGCAGACCAAGCTTGAAAGCGAAACATACACAATTCCTTTTGAGATAACCTACCGTTCACAGGGAGGCGCTGAACACACAGCGGCCGATACGGTTGTTGTAACCGCAGATTCAATAGGAAAAGATCTTGATGAAGATCCTATCGGGCTTTTGCCCGTAATGCTTGATCGGCATACGATTTCTGATGGCACTGTTTCTCCGGGAAGCGAATTCACCCTTACCCTTCATATAAGAAACACATCAAACGAACCGACCGGCATAGCCAAAATCACGCTTGGTGAGGCAAGGGCCGCCAATACGGGAGGGTCAGTGTTTTCAACTGTTGACGGGAGAAATGCGCTAATCGCGGAAAGCATACCCGCAAACGGTGAGATTGTAAAAGAGATAAGCCTTATAACGGATAGCGAGGCTCAGGCGATGATTTATTCACTCCCTGTTACAATCGAATACGAGGACATTGACGGGAAATTATCGGCACTAAACGCAACAGTCGCAATACCCGTGCGCCATGAAGGCAGGCTTCGAGTTCTCACTATGGATGTTCCTTCCGTTGCAGCAGTTGGCGAAGCGGTGGCTCTGAGCATGGAATTTGCCAATACAGGCAGAGTAAATCTTGACAATATGTTTATATCGCTCGAAGGCGATTTTGAGAAAGAGAACGCCACGTTTTTCATACCAAGCTTCGAGCATGGAACGAGTGATTTTTTCCATGCCACGCTTTTCCCCGATACTGAAGGCACATTGACGGGCAAGATTGTTGTCACATACGATGACGCAAACGCCAATGAAGTCAGAATCGAACACCCTTTCAGCATAGAAGTAACTCCTGCTATAATG
>Ga0209316_100177_pt1 | contig 24311 bp, 22 predicted proteins | sample 3C3metaG_FD_184150 | JGI IMG/M metagenome (GOLD analysis project Ga0209316, IMG submission 184150) | Freshwater bacterial and archeal communities from Indian Creek, Illinois, USA - 3C3 metaG (SPAdes) (version 3) | ecosystem: Environmental > Aquatic > Freshwater > Unclassified | place: USA: Indian... | reverse complement strand
AATCTGCATGGAAAAAGAATGTTGAGTCTGAGGCTTTAGTCGAGCAAGCCATTTTAGACGTTTATTTAGCGATGAGTCGTGACGACAAGCAAAAAGTCCGTCGCAAGATGGAATCGATGCTTGGCGGTCTTTTAGTCTTCCGTGTTATCCATATTGAGCAAGAGAGTTGCCTTGTATTACTTTCGCGTCGGCTCGCGCTTCAGAGCATGGCAAATGCGACATGGTCGAAGCTCAAAGTCGGCCAAAAAGTTATTGCTACGACGAAGAAGGTTTTGAAATGGCACGCCTTCTGTGACATTGGTGGTGTATCGGCGATTCTACCGGCGAACGAATTGATTAACGGTCGAGTTGCTGACGCACGCAGTATGCTCCGAGAGAATACGACTTACGAAGTTATCATTAAAGAACTGGACAAAGAAAAGGGCCGCGTTTTGTTATCGATGAAAGCGCTAACTGCTGACCCATGGCTAACCGCGATCCGGATCTACCACAAGGGTTCGCGTCATATTGGGCATGTAGCCTCTTTTGCGGGTGCGGGCGGAGTTTTCGTCCAGCTCGAACCTGGTGTCAGTATCATTGCGTCTCGTCCGGTCTTCACATTAACGGGCGGTCCGCAGCTCAAGCTAGGCGACCGAGTCCTGGTAGGCATCCAGCACCTTGACATGGAGAAACGCCGCATCCATGGCAAGATATTAACGAAGAAATAGCATACGATCTTTTTTGTGCGGGTGCCCTTTGAAAACTATAGGGCACTCGTTTTATTTTTATAGGAGTCAGTGTTTTTTTGTTACAACCTGACACCACACAGAACCTTACGAGAGGGGGTGGTTATTCTGTATTGTTCGTTTAATGTGGGAAGGGAGGTTATAAAAACGATTTAATTTATATAACAATTAAACCACGGCAATATTCACACCATAACTCACAGAAAATTATATCAGGAGATGAATCTGATGACAAACAAAAAAACCATATCCAGCTTAATGGTGATCGCATTACTATTTTTCTTTGCGGTCTATTTCCCTGGCGGTGCATCGGCGTCGACACCTGCACCGGTCCCGACGCAACCTAACGAAGGGCGGTCGCGGTTTTTACCACACCAGCGGAGTATTCTTTTGTCGAACCATGCGAAGCTTGAGAGCCTTCTTGTTGCTCGTCAACGAAGGTTAACCCTCCTCACTTCTTTTGTAACTCGGATGCCCGCTGCGTTTGTCCAAAGCGACCCTAGTAGAGCAGAAATGCTTAAGGCAGCGGTGAATCGCCATGTCTCTCAAAATACCAGAGCCACTGAGATTGCCATACAACTACGACGTCAAGTCACACTCATCCCCAACGCAACCTCTACCCAAATCAACACTATCTCGGCCCATCAAGTAGCTAACGGTCTATTTTTGCATCAAGCGGCTATTGATCTAAGGAGCCTTATTCGGATAACGCAAATAGTAACCACGAACCCACCGATCCCACCCCGACCAGTTCCTGTACCGATATTTAAACCACGAGGAGATGTAATTAATGTCTCCTAAAAAGATACTATCTATTGTTCTAGCGACTGTGTTATTGTTTTCAATGAGTGCGTACGTCCCGAACGACGTATCGGCAAGGTCGCGGTCTAAGCAACCCAAAGACGCGATCCAGCGTCCGGTTGGTCAAGTTAACGGGCGCCATAAAGCTATAAGTGCTTTGCAGCGAACGGTACCTAATACAGTCCGCGACCAAGTCTACGCCCAGCGTCCGGTTGGTCAAGTTAACGGGCGCCATAAAGCTATAAGTGCTTTGCGGCGAACGGTACCTAATACAGTCCGCGACCAAGTCTACGCCCAGCGCCAACTTATTAAACAAAACCAGCGCATGATTGTTTCACTTGTCCAAGAGCGCCAGACGAAGATGCAAGAACTTCGAAATGCGTTTGTAGAACTACGTCAGAACCCTGATCAGGCTAAGCCTCAAAGGGCATCGTTAATCCGTACACGCTTACGTACGATCCAAGAGAACGAAGCCATGGCTCAAAAGATTATTAAGCCAATAGGAAAAGAGCAAGGTGTAACTAAGGACCCGGCTGTTAATGCTGCCCGTATTTTACGGGCGCAGGAAACGCGGATACAATTCCTACAGACATCACTTGCGCGTATTAATGAGTTACTCAACTTTCCCACCTCAAAATTTAACCTGAACATTGAAAAACCTATATAGTAAATGTACATTAAAACAACAGAAAACCCCCTCGGTATGGTATAATTGAAGTGTCTAAATCCCAACAATACCAGCCGTTTGGAGGTTTCCTATGACTAATATTATATCAGAAATGACACCCAATGAACAGAAGATTCAATCGCGTATTGATCGATTTTTCGGCCAGATCAATCTCTCAAAAATGTTACTCCAGTGTAATTTTTATAAAGAGTCTGGCATTCATTGCACTACCGTTTTGAAAGAGCTATTTTCCCTGGTTTTTCATGGGCAGAATCTCTACAGAACGTTATCCATGCAAAACAAGGACATGTCTTTCAAGAAAAACACCGCTTATAGATTTCTTAACGCCAGCCGTTTCAACTGGGAAAGGTTGCTTCTATTGATTATGACTCGCTTGATTTCATCTGTAGACCGGTTAACTGGAAATCATAGAGAGTCCGTACTTATTTTTGACGATTCACTCTTCAGCCGTAATCGCAGCAAAAAGGTTGAATTGTTGGCAAAAGTGTTTGACCACACCACGCATAAATTCTTTAAGGGGTTCAGAATGCTTACTCTAGGCTGGTCTGATGGGAATACCTTTCTACCCGTTTCTTTTAACCTACTTAGTTCGGCGAAGGATGAAAATGTACTATGTGAGGCCAAAACAGTGGATAAAAGAACGTTGGCTTACAAACGACGGGAACGGGCTCGCCAGTCAACAACAGATGTCTTGATTACAATGCTGCATGCGGCCAAGGACATCCCAGCACGATTTGTGTTATTCGACAGCTGGTTTGCGATGCCAAAGACCGTAATCCGTGTCAAAAGAGAAAACCGTGATGTCATAGGGATGATTCGAGTTACGGAAAAGGTCCACTACCAGTACCAAGAGAAGTGGCAGAACGTCAAATCGATCTACCAGAACCTCAAAAGTTCATCAGATCCTAAAACCCCAATAATCGGTTCAGCCTGCGTTAAACTTAGGGAAGACAAAACCGCACCTGTTGATGAATTTATCGATGCCCGAATTGTTTTTATTAAAGACCGGCGTTCTGAGAATTGGCTCGCGCTACTTTGCACTGATCTTTCCGTTAATGAGGAAGAAATTGTTCGAATCTACGGAAAGCGTTGGGATATTGAGGTTTTCTTCAAGGTCTGCAAGTCCTACCTAGCCTTGGCTAAAGAATTTCAGGGTCGTAGTTATGATATGCAAGTCGCTGCAACATCCATCGTTTTCCTCCGCTATGCCATGTTAGCTATGGAATCTAGAAATGCTACTGATGATAGAACAATTGGTGAGCTGTTTTACCATCTTCGAGAAGAGTTAGCCGACATAAAACTCTCTCAATCTCTAATGTTACTTATTGATGCCCTTCGGGAGGTTCTCAAGAAGCTTCCTTTGCTAAGCCAGGAAATGGCGAATCAAATAATGATTGCATTCTTGAATACGATACCGCTGCCATTAAAGCAGAAGTTGTTATTGTGCGCGTAACTTCTTGAATTTAAACGTTTGTACTCATTTTTTGGCTGGGAAAGTTGAGTAGATAACTTTAACCGCACCAACATGCTAAAAATAGAAAGCGAATGGGATAACATCACCAAGGCAATCCGTGACGCACTGACTCTTGTCAGCAGTTTCGGATTCAGCCAAGAGAACACCACGTCCAATAATCTGATAATACCGATTGCCTATTACCTGAAAAGCATCGGTTTGCCGAACAACTTTGAGGTTTCCACCTCTAGAGTTGAGGACAGGCGTGACATCAAGCAGTGGTTTGTATCGTCGCTGTTAAAGCGTGTGTTTAGTTTTTCGCCCGATGGAGTGTTGAAGCCTGTGCGGGAAATTATTAAGCAATACGGTGCAAACGGATTCCCGACAGAAAAAATCATCGAACGATTTAAAGGCACAAACAGAGCCTTGCAGTTTACCGATGATGATATCAACAACTTGCTGTACTCGAAATATGGCCAGGGTGACACTTTGGTAATTCTCTCAATTTTATACCCATGGGCTAACTTACGGCATAATGTTCACATTGACCATATGTTCCCTAAAAGTACGTTTACAGCCAAACGGCTGATGGCAAAGGGTGTTCCGCAGAGCAAAGTCAATGATTTTATCGAAGACTGCAACTATATCGGCAATCTACAGCTTATAGAGAATATACTCAACATTGAAAAGAAGGCGATGGATTTTGACAGATGGCTGAGTGATAAAGTGCCTGCGAATGAGCTTGCTGACTACAAGAAAAAGCACTATGTGCCAAATGTTGATTTATCCTTTACCAATTTTGATGAATTCCTGGTAGAACGAGAAAAGCTACTAATTGATAAACTGAGGAAAGAATTACAATAAGAATTTTGCAATGCCAGAAAAGTGCAGTTGAGGTGACCAGTATGTTATCCGATTGAACTATAAAAAGCATAGCCTCCATTTTTTGTGGGGATACTTAACTCCCACAGTTTATTGCCAGATCGTTTTCACATTGTTAATAGTTTGCGGGTTCGCAAATTTTATTTTTTAGAACAAACTATAACAATAACTTGTCCTAAAGCTTGTTAACAAAAAAATAGTGTGATATGATCAAAATTGCAAGAATATTCAGAATTTTATCAATAATCGCTTCTTCAGACGAGGCTGAGCGGGGTGGTGTTAAAACAAAAAGGTAACATTTTTGTGGAGATTAAAAATCATTTAACAGGAGGGGAAGCTAAACATGAGAAAGAAATCAATATTTGCGGTACTGTTTGTTGCGATACTGGTTGTGTTATTGGCATTAGCCGGTTGTGGTCAAAATCAACCACAAGCCCAACAGCCTGAAAAGCTTAAACCGAATAGCCTAGAAATCGGTACCGCAGCTGCCGGCGGCGTCTATGTGTTTTATGGCAATGGTGTAGCCTCCCTTGCTAGTCAGGCACTGGGAATTCCAGTAACAGGCATTGAAACAGACGGCCCGAATCATAACCTGATTCTCATCCAGGACGGAGACATTATGCTGGGCCTGACCACCATGGGCCCCGCTTTTGAAGCATGGAACGGCATCGGTGAATGGACTGGCGGCCAGAAATTTGATAACGTCCGTTCTCTCTTCCCGATGTTTAACACTTATTTCCATTGGGTCGCCGATGCAGATTCCGGAATTGCTAACCTGCGCGACATGGACGGCAAAAGAGTTGGCAGCGGCCCGAAGGCCGGCACCATCGGCGTTTTTGGGCCACGCTTTTTTGAGCTGCTTGGTATCGAACCGGCCAATATTTCATGGGGAGCGTTGTCCGGATTGCTCGATAACCAAGGCGATGGCCTGCTTGACGCCACCGGTTTCGCTGCCGGTATCCCGGTTAGCGGTTTCAGGGAATATGAGAGCAGAAGAGGAGGCAATGTTGTTTACATTGGTGTTGACGGAGCAGACCGCGATAAGCTCCTAGCCGAATGGGAATTTCTTTCCGCCGCTGTCATTCCGAAAGGGACCTACGATGCACTAACTAATGATCTTCAGACAGTCGGAATGTTTAACATCGCTATTGCCCACAAGGATCTGCATGATGATTATGTCTATGAGATTGTCAAAGCTGTAATGGAAAATAATGAATTTATGGTAACCGCTCACAGCTCCGCCAAAGGAACTGTTCTTGAAAACTTCAAGTTTATGGACATCATCCCGCTGCACCCCGGCGCAATCAGATACTTTAGAGAAAGAAATATCGATATTCCAAGCCATCTTATTCCGCCTGAATATAAGTAGGCTGGCGCACCACAACGCCTTTATGCCGCCTCTAGAGGTGGTATAAAGGTGCTTTTATAAAGAGAGGAGGCTTTATTAAATTGGACATGGAGAACAGAAAACGTGAAGCAGAAACGGTCGAGCTTGCTATGGAACTGGCGCCGGATACCGAGACAGAAACATCGAACCAACGGGATTTCAAAGGTGTTTTTGGTAAAATATTAGTCGGTTATGCTGCATTGGTAGCCGTTTTTCATATATATTTTCTTATCGGTACGCCAATGGAGCAGTTGACGTTTAGGAGCTATCACCTGTTGCTCCTCGGCATTCTTGGTTTTGCCTTTTTCCCGGGCTGGCAAAAAGCAAAAAGCAAAATTCACTGGTCAGATTATCTGGGTATGGCGATGTTAACGGGTATCACATTATATATGATTTATCACCTTAACCGTATCCAGTTTATCTTTGGGACTAACCGTCCAACAGATCTAGACACCTTGGTCGCCTTGGCAGGCATAGTCATTGTCCTCGAACTGGCCAGGCGTACCAGCGGCAATTCATTACCGATCCTCTGCTTGATCTTTATTGCTTATCCATTTGTTGGGCCTTACCTGCCAGGTATTTTTAATACACCCGTTTACACGCCGACGCGCGTTTTTACTTACCTTTTTAGCGGATCCGGCGTCTTCGGTGTGCCAATAGGAATTTCGGCAAAGTACATCATTCTCTTTATCATCTTTAGCTCGTTTCTGACCGTGTCAGGAGTAGGTACTTATTTTGTGAAATTTGCCTTTGCACTCAGCGGCTCAGTCCGTGGTGGCCCGGCTAAAGTGGCTGTTTTCTCCAGTGCGTTAATGGGGATGATTAATGGCACATCGGCCGGCAATGTTGTTGCTACAGGCAGCCTGTCCATTCCTTTGATGAAACGTGTCGGTTATAGCCCGACTTTTGCAGCCGCCATTGAGGCTGTGGCTTCTACCGGTGGTCAGATTATGCCGCCGGTTATGGGTGCCGGTGTGTTCATTATGGCCGATGTGATCGGGATGCGCTATGAACGGATTATGCTCGCCGCGATCATCCCCGCCTTGCTCTACTTTTCCTCCTGTTATATGATGGTGGATTATGAAGCAATCAAGAAGAATCTGCGCGGAGTGCCGAGGCACTTGCTCCCCAGCATTGTCCAGACGCTGAAACACGCTTACCTGTTTATCCCAGTGATCGTGCTGATTTCTTCCATGATTGCCGGCCACTCCATTATTAAGGCGGGTTATTGGGGAATTCTCTCAAGTTTTCTCGTCAGCTGGCTGAAACCTGTCTTTTATCTGCTTAGCAAAAATTCGGGCAAAGAGCCAGAGAATACAGCCACAGCAGTGAAAACAGAGCGTCACGGCGCCTTGGATATCTTGGTGAACGGTGCACACGGCTCAATGGGCCTTTCTCAGGTTGTTGAGGCTCTAGAAAAAGGCGCACGCAATTCAGTGCAATTGATGTCGGTCTGTGCCGCAGCCGGTATTATTATGGGTGTCATTATGATGACTGGTGTGGGCAGCCGTTTTGCGAATGTTCTGCTGGGAATCGCCGACACAAATGTTTTGCTGGCCTTGATTTTTACGATGTTTATCTGTATGTTGCTTGGCATGGGCATGCCTACCACCGCAGCCTACGCTGTGGCAGCCTCCGTGATGGGTCCGGGGTTAATCCAGGTAACCATGAACAATCCCGCTTTCGCGCATGTACCGGCAGATCTTATAAGGCTACTACCACACATGTTTATCTTCTATTTTGCTTGCCTTTCTGCAATTACGCCTCCGGTAGCACTCGCTGCTTATGCCGGTGCCGGTATATCCGGCAGTGACCCAATGAAGGCCAGCTTTATGTCCTTCCGACTTGGCATTGCCTCCTATATTATCCCTTATATGTTTTTCTTCTCCCCTGAGATTCTTGGTATTGGTTCCCCACTCATGGTTGCTCTGAGAACGATCGCAGCTATTATTGGGATAATTAGCCTAGCCTCAGCAGTACAGGGCTATTTCCGCAAAAATCTGAATATGTTGCAGCGGCTGATAATGCTGATAGCGTCGATCTCACTCATTTCACCCAGCGAGTTTGCCAACCTGCTTGGCATCGCTTTGATAGTATTTATTTACTTTTCCCACGATTTGCCCTTCTTGAAAAGTGCTAGTGTACAATCAGGTTCGCAAAAGTAAAAAAGAAAAGACCATCGGTAACTCCGAAAATGGTAAGTGTCAAGCAAACCAAGCGGGAGTTGTTTAGCCGATGGACTGCTCTAATTCTAACGCAAGCTTGGAAGCCACTTAACTTTTGCCCTGAAACACTAAGGCCGAAGCTTTACAGTGGTGACAGTACAGGGTAATCGGTGAACCTCCGATTACCGAGGGATGCTTGATGAATGAAAAAATCGGGGACAGGTGGCGCTTTTTCGCTTTGGGCTTTTAGCTCTGGCACTTCTGAATCAGGTGACTTTAAAGAAGAAAAGCCTGGTAGAGGTAGTGGCTAAAATTTCTAGGCAGCAGGGGTGTGCATTGTATCAATCTATATCAGCTTAGCCAAATAATCTACCATCTATTGATAGAATTTGTTCTGTCGGTGGGTGGTTTTTACTTTGCCCAAAAGCCTAGTATTTAAGCCATTCTCGCGGTTTCGCGGAGTGGCTTTTGGTATTTTGTGGCAGTTTTGTTGTCGCCTTTTTCTGAGAGCAGGCGACTTGAACCATAGCTTTATTATCACCTGAAAGCGGAAAGCCGTTAAAAGATAAGGTGGGGTATGCATTAAACTTCAGGGGGGTGTGCAAGAGGGGTGTGCAAAACCCCTAATAAAATGGCTTTGTTCGTAAGCAGTACTGACTTAGAGTTTAGTCCCCAAAGCCTAGGCTAGGAGGCAAAAATAGGCACAGGTAGAACCGATTTTTGATCCCGCCTGTGCCTATTCAGACAATATGCCCTACTCCTCTATCAACAACTGGCGCCCGTCTCGTTTATCCGCTTCCCGTTTGGGAACAGTCAACTCCAGGACTCCGTCCCTAAACTTGGCGGTTGCTTTGTCCGGGTCGCTGTTGGGTAGAGGAATGGTTCTCGCAAAAGACTCGCTCCTTCGCTCGCGTACCAGGTAGTTCTGTTTTTTATCCTCTTTTTCTTCGCTGAAGGCACCTTTAATAGTGACACCTTCCTCACTCACACGCACGTCTAGGTTCTTGGCATTAAGTCCTGGTACATTGGCTGTGACTAGGTACGCATCGCCTTCGTCTGCCACGTCGACTTGGAGTCCGGTCTCGCCCTTTAGCAAAGAAAGACCGCTTAACGGGAAAAACTGGTCGAACATGTCATCCATCTGACGCCGCAAGGTAGTAACGTTAAAGGGGTCACGCGGAATTAGGTAAGCCATTGACAACACGTCCTTTCTTATAATTTTTATATTAGTTGGCACTCTCCGCTGGTGAGTGCTAAGAAAAATATACTAAAAAAATCCTGCTCTGGCAAGGTCGTTCTAGGTCAATTGCAGCGAAATTTTAACTGATAATTTTAACTTGACTGAGATATTTCTCTATTTTTATGTTTTACACAAAATTTCGTGTTAAATCTTGTTAAATTATACCTGCACTGGTAACGTAGATGTAGTTTACCGCTCTTTCCCTGCCGTAGAGTTCCGACCAAACCGGCGAACATCTGCGTACCCGAAGCGTTGGCATGCAAAATTTTTTACGAAACGGCTTTTACTCTAAGTTTTACTAAGCGCATCAATCTATAGAGTGGGATCTAGATTAAATGTATTACAGCACAGTTTAACCAACAACTGGCGCTAGGTATCCTCGTTGAGTGTCAGATCTGAGGCGGCAAGCAATGTTTGGGCGTTGGCGCTCACGGGCTCTCTCTTGCAGGTATTTCTGGGTAATTTTGATTATATTGATACACAAGTTTCCAGGAATCCCGAAACCAATAAACCAACATTTTTAACATTGTAATTGTTCTGAATATGGGATATAATGGATTTACCAGAATGAAACTTAGAGATGTTATGTGGAATTCATTTATACATTTGAACGACCAGTTGCTTCTGGAAACCAGAAAACGTAGTATCGCAGCACTGGATTCTGAAATTACAAAAGATGGTTATCCAGTTGAATATAGTACATAATAGAAATTTTGGTTAGTTGAGTCAAAATATATGGGTTGTAGAACCTGCAAGGCATTCTCAATCAGGCGGTAAAATTTCGAACCTCTTGATGAATTAGTTGAATGTCATTGGATGCTGTTTCACGCCTTATATAATACATGTTGTGATATCGTATCAAGTGGCTGCCAATATTTATATATTGCGCTTGGGATGATGTCTATTTTATTTGAAATGCAGAACTGATGAAATAACCGGTTAAACAGACCGGCACAGTTTTAACGGGTTGCGGGGTTGAGATTCATGTGGCAGTGCATACTTTCTTGGCTCTGCACAGGGAGGGAGCGAAAATTGTTTGCTTTACACCTGGTATGCCACAGTACCATGCAGTAAACTATTAACGATGTCGAGGAGTTTTGGAGGAAAATTAAGAGTCTCTAGGCCTTAGAACGGCACGGAAGCACGCATGCGAGTTCCCGAAAAAATATTCAGAAGAAAAAAAGAGGTGAAACATTGATCCTGAAAAGTATTCTGGGAAAGCTCCAAGATTTTGACGTCCAAGGTAAAAAAGTGGAGTTGCTGCGTATAACTTGGGAAGAAGTGGGCAAAAAAATTCTGCGTAAGACCACAAGCGAAGGGCGGGAAGTAGGTATTTTGCTAGACCGCCCGCTTCAACACGAAGACGTTTTGTATGCAGAAAAAGAGGAGATAATTGCCATTGAATTGCTCCCTACAAAATCCTTGGTTGTCAAGCCGTTGAGTATGCAAGAAATGGCTCTTTTGTGTTATCACCTAGGCAATCGACATGCTTCTGTTTTTTATCAAGAGGGTCAAATTGTTACTCCTTATGATGACATTCTGTTAGAATTGCTAGTAAAATTAGGTTTTGCTGTAAATGTAGAGGAAAGGAGACTGAACTGTGCACTCAATGCAAGCAGCGGACATCACCGTCACTGAAGAGAAACTACTGAGTCTCTGGCAGGTTTGCGATAGTTTTTTTCCGACTGGCGGATATACGCAGTCATATGGTCTGGAAACATATATTCAGCTTGGCTTAGTGAAGGATGAAGAATCGTTAACCGAGTTTTTATCGACTTACCTGACAAAAGCCACCGCACTCTCAGAGGGGCTGGCAATAAGGTTAGCTTATCGTGCCATTGTAAATGGTAATACGGATATTCTCATCCAGCTGGATGAGATTTTAGAAGCCCAAAAGCTGGCGCGTGAACCGCGTGAAGCCAGTGTGAAAATTGGTCGACAATTCCTTAATACTGTAAAGCTTTTGCTTACCACTCCTGCGCTAGAGTCTTATATTAATCTGGTTAAAGAAGGAAAAGCACAAGGGCATAAAGCTTTGACCTTTGCTCTTTTGGGTCACGGATTCGACTGGGGTGAGGACTTAACCGTTCTCGCTTTTATGTACAGTACTGCGAGCGGTATGGTAAACAACGCGATTCGGGCAGTTCCTTTGGGACAAACAACAGGACAAAATGTTTTACAGAACTTGAGGGTGAGAGGCTTAGTGGCAGAAGCAGCCGAGATAAGCAAAGAGTTGACAATTGATGACATTGGCGCAGTTTCTCCTGGGCTTGAAATTCGAGCTATGCAGCATGAGCATCTATATTCACGGTTGTTTGCTTCCTAAAGACGGATCATGTTGGAATACACTGCGAGGAGAGATGTTGATAATGATTCGTATCGGTATCGGCGGTCCTGTTGGTTCAGGAAAAACTGCTTTGATTGAACAGCTTTGTCGTAAAATGTATCCCGAATACAATATAGCTGCTATTACAAATGATATTTACACGAAAGAAGATGCTCGAATTTTAACAGAAACCGGCGTACTTCCTCCTGAAAGAATCATGGGAGTACAAACAGGAGGTTGTCCCCACACTGCGATTCGTGAGGATGCGTCCATGAATTTGGAAGCTGTTGATGAGATGAAACATAGAATACCTGACCTTGAGATACTCTTTATCGAGAGTGGTGGTGATAATCTTTCATCTACATTCAGTCCGGATCTAGTCGAAGTGTTTATCTTTGTGATCGATGTAGCTGAAGGCGAGAAAATTCCCCGCAAGGGTGGCCCAGCCATCTGTGGTTCAGACCTGTTGGTCATCAATAAGACAGACCTCGCCCCATATGTAAATGCCAGTCTCGAAATTATGGATCGTGATGCAAAGAAGATGCGTGGGGACAGACCTTATATCTTTACAAGTCTCGTTAAGGGTGAAGGGTTGGATGATGTGATCGGTTGGATCAAGAAACATGCTTTGTTCGAGGATTTAAAATGATGGCAAAGAAGATAAAACTTGTAGATGAGCACGTTGCAGAAAATTTTCGTGCCAGTCAAGGACAAGATGGCGAATTAAGATTACGCTTTGAAGTTAAAGACGGCAAAACAATTATCGCAGATCGTTTTCACAAAAACACGCTGAAAATTTGTAAGCCATTTTATTTAGAGAAAGGAACTGGGCGAGTACGCCTCACACAGATCGCAATTGGTGGTGGCATCTTCAGGGGAGATCGACTTTATCAGAGCTATGTTCTTGACGCGGGTAGCAAGGTGTTAATCACAGCCCAGTCCAGTACCAAAGTATATAAAGCGCCTTTTGGCAAGTCCTTGCAAGTTTCCAATTTCCGTTTGGCGGAAAACAGCGAGTTGGAATACATTACTTACTCCAATATACCGTTTGCTGAGTCCCACTTCAAAAGTGAAATGACCGTTGAATTAAGCAAAGGCAGCAAGGCCTTTTTCACGGAGATCGTTGCTCCAGGTCGGTGGACACGAGGGGAGCTCTTCAGGTACGCATCCTATCAGTCCATAGTCAAAGCGTATTGGGAAGGCCAGTTAATTTTGTGGGATAACTGGCGGATTACACCTCAGACAATGGATGTCAATAGGCTCGGTTTTTATGAGGGGCATACACATCAGGGGAGTGTCTATATTTTTAGTGATAGCGACAGCGTCAACCAAGACTTGGTCACAAAGATTCACGAAAGTCTTGCAGAGCGTCCCGCGATTATTGCTGGTGTCACTATCATAGCTAAAAGAAAGGGCATAGTCGTTCGTATGCTTGGCAATCGTGGCATGGATTTAGAGGAAGCCATCGATATTGTTTGGGATGTGGGACGTCGTGAATTGATCGGGTTGCCCAAGCCAAATATTCGACAGTACTAGTGTTTCCTAGTTCTTTCTATTGGGTTTTAGGACAAGCATATCACTGTCTGTGGACATCATGTATATTAATCTACGGAAAGGAAGGTGCGCTTGGCTAATTCATTAAAATTAACTTAGGTTGTGTGTTTGTTGGGTAGTATTCGCAAGTGAAATTTGCAAATAAGGAGGGAATGCAAAATGAATCTGTCGCCAAGAGAAATTGATAGGCTGTTGGCATGGACGGCTGCTCAAGTGGCTCTGGACCGCAAAAAAAGAGGTCTTAAATTGAACTATCCTGAAGCCATAGCGATTATTTCCGCCGCTATTTGGGAAGGTGCCCGCGAAGGTAAATCTGTCGCTCAGTTAATGCAGGATGGAACGCAGATTTTAAAGAGAGAAGATGTAATGCCTGGTATATCTGAAATGATTCAAGAGGTTCAGGTGGAATGCACATTCCCTGATGGCACAAAGCTTGTAACTGTTCATACCCCAATTCAATAGTAACCCGCCCTAAAAGTAGTGATTGAGTCAGTAACTAAATAACTATAAGGAGGGTAACTGTATGATCCCGGGAGAATACGTTTTGACCAATGATGATATTATCGCCAACGCTGGTCGCAAAACCGCAAAATTGACTGTATCAAACACAGGCGATCGACCCATTCAAGTTGGCTCCCATTACCATTTCTTTGAAACCAACAGAGCTCTTGACTTTGACCGTGCCACAGCTTGGGGTATGCGTTTAAACATCCCTGCCGGCACGGCAGTCCGTTTTGAGCCAGGTGAGCAGAAGCAGGTTGAAGTTGTCGAAGTTGAGGGCAACAAGGTTGGCTATGGTTTAAACGACATCACCCAAGGGAGTCTTAGTTCCGAGGGTCGCCTAAAAGAAGAAGCTTTATCCCGTGCGAAAGCATGGGGTTTTAAGGGGGTTAAGTAGCCATGACCTTGAGAATTCCGCGTGAAGTTTATGCCAGCATGTACGGCCCCACCACTGGTGACAAAGTTCGCCTAGCGGATTCGGATCTCTTTATTGAAGTCGAGAAGGATTACTGCACCTATGGTGATGAGGCAAAGTTCGGTGGCGGTAAAACTCTTCGTAATGCTATGGGACAATCAGCTCGCGCTACCCGCGCTGAAGGTGCCTTGGATCTAGTTATCACCAATGTTTTGATTCTTGATTACTGGGGTATCGTTAAAGCTGATGTTGGTATCAGAGACGGTAAAATCGTCGGTATTGGCAAAGCTGGCAACCCTGACATTATGGCTGGCGTAGACCCTAATATGGTCGTTGGACCCACGACTGAAGCTCTTTCCGGTGAAGGCAGAATCCTTACCGCTGGCGGTATTGATGTTCATGTTCACTTCATCTGCCCGCAGTATATTGAACATGGATTGGACGGTGGTCTTACAACTTTGTTGGGTGGCGGCACTGGTCCTAACAGCGGCACTCTTGCAACTACATGCACTCCTGGTGAATGGAATATTATGCGCATGATGCAGTCCATGGATAGCGCTCCCATGAACTTTGGTTTCTTCGCTAAGGGCAATGCCTCCTTTGATGCTCCCCTAATTGAGCAAATAAAAGCTGGCGCTTGCGCTATGAAGTTGCATGAAGATTGGGGCACAACTCCGCAGGCCATTGACGCCTGCCTTACTGTCGCAGACAAAATGGATGTCCAGGTGCTGATTCACACTGATACCCTAAACGAATCAGGCTACGTCGAAGACACTATCGCTTCTTTTAAAGGTCGCACAATTCACACTTTCCATACTGAGGGCGCTGGTGGTGGACACGCTCCCGACATTATGCGTGTAGCCGGTGAGCCAAACTGCTTGCCTTCTTCAACCAACCCTACTCGCCCTTACACCGTTAACACCGTAGATGAACACCTTGATATGCTAATGGTTTGTCATCACCTAGATAGCAGAATTCCCGAAGATGTTGCATTCGCCGGTTCCCGCATTCGCGCGGAAACCATCGCAGCTGAAGACGTTTTCCATGATATGGGTGTAATAAGCATGATCGGATCTGACTCTCAGGCAATGGGGCGTATCGGTGAAGTATGGTGCCGTACTTTCCAGACCGCCGACAAGATGAAGAAACAGCGTGGCGCTCTTCCTGAAGAGACTGGTGATAATGATAACTTCCGTTGCAAACGTTATGTTGCCAAAGTTACCATTAACCCGGCAATCTCCCACGGTATTTCTCAGTATATCGGCTCTATCGAGGTTGGTAAAATTGCTGACCTTGTACTGTGGCGGCCGGCGTTTTTCGCAGTCAAGCCGGATCTTGTAATGAAGAACGGCATGATCGTCAGGGCGCAAATGGGCGATCCTAATGCATCCATCCCTACTCCGCAGCCTGTCTACTCTCGCCCGATGTATGGCGCATTCGGTGTAGCAGCTGTTAAGTCTGGGTTTATTTTTGTATCACAAGCCGCTTATGAAGCTGGCGTCGGTGAAAAATATGGTTTGGGCAGAAAGCTTCTGCCAGTCATTGGTTGCCGTAATATTGGCAAGAAAGATATGAAGCTGAACTCTGCTACTCCAAAGATTACTATTGACCCCGAGACCTATGAAGTTCGCGTAGATGGCAACCTCATCACATGTGAACCTGCAAAGGAGCTTTGCATGACTCAGCGCTACTTCCTCTTCTAAACAAAACAAAGTTAAGTGCGTGTAGGATGATACATCTCACACATTCTGATAGTGGAGTTCTCTGTTTCCTTTGGGAAGATTCTACTGAGGAGACGTTGTAGTGCCGCTTACGAGAAAGAGGTTCTTCGGAGTTTTCTCTGATGCTCTTGGTGAGGAGGGAAACCTTGGCTTGAGTCGTGTAAGGTTTTCCTCTTTCCTGTTTTTGCCGCCTCAAAGTGGGGAACAGTAATTTAAGGGGTTCCAGAAAGTGCCACTACAAAATTTTAATGGGAGGGGAACCTAGTGTTTGGGAAGCTTGACGGAACCATGGAAGAAATGAGCAAAACAGTGGATAATGTTCCCGTTGTATCCTTCATTGATTCTTGTCTACGCGGCATTGCTGAAGTCTTTATCGCAAACAACCCAATTACCGGCCTTCTTGTATTAGTCGCTATGTTTGTTGCAGACCTTTGGCTTGGTGTTGCTTCGACAGTTGGTGTTATTGTTGCTACAGCAACCGCTCATCTTTTGGGCTTTGACCGTAGCCAAATTCGTATCGGTTTATTTGGCTTCAATGGCTTTCTGGTAGGCGCCGCTACACCTATTTTTATGACAGGAACAGAAATGAACCAGCTAGTTTATATTATAGTTTTTAGTGCCTTCAGTACTATAATTATGAAAGCCATGATGGGAATTATGGCGCCATTTTGCCTAGGAGCCTTTACGCTTCCCTTTAATATCGCGACGCTGATCTTCCTCTTTGGAGCCTTGAATTACGGCCATGCTACAGTCGGACCCCTGATTAATCCAGCGCTTCCAATTGTCGGGGCTGCTGTGGAGAATGTGGCTTTTGTAGATCGCGATTTCGTCATCAATGCAGTATTTCGTGGAATAGGCCAGCTTGTCTTGGCCGACAGCATTCTTAGTGGTATCTTAATTTTCCTGGGCTTGTTTGTCACTTCACGTATTATGGCTTTCTGGGCAGTTGTTGGCTCTGCGATTGGTATGATCACTGGCATTGTCCTTGGCGCTGATCAAGGTGCGATATATGCCGGCCTTTGGGGGTACAATGCGTATATCACGGCGATTGCTATCGGGGGAATCTTCTTTGTTCTGAACGGAAAAACCGCGCTTTATGCCGCATTTGCCGCCATATGCTCTCAGTTAATGGCTGGCGCTATAGCCACCTTCATGGCCCCTTGGGGGATGCCAGTTCTGACTTTGCCATTCTGTTTTGCGGCAATCCTCTTTATTTCGGTTGGCCGAACCAGCAGCTGGCTTATTCCGATAGGGTGTTCCCTAACTACACCAGAAGGACACATTGGGTGGCATAAGTGTGAACTTTCGGAAAACAGACCCTAAAAAACTCAGGAAATTCCGAGAATTAATTACATTGCAAGGAGGTATTATGGAACAACTAATCGAACAAATCGCAAATGTACAAATGCTTAACCAGTTGTGGTTGACACTGCTATTATTGATTCCGATTATTTTGATTGCTCGTACTGTTGTAGCTGGAACTAGATACTCACCAATACTGATCATAGTAATATTTGGATTAGGTTTGGGGTTAGCCCTGGTTCAAGGCAATGTTGGTACACCAGGTTTACCAGAGTTTCCTATTATAAGATTAATGAGCAGAGTGACAATAATAGCACTTATTGCAACATTCTTTGTTGGGGGGCAAGAGCTGAAGAAAATACTTACCAAACAGAAATTAGAAGGTGAAGATATTGTTGTACCGTCCGATGAGGAAATTATTCTTGGGACGAGGCGTACACAGCTTGTATTTATCTTGAGATCTTTCTTCATACTTCTTGGTATTGAAGGAATTTACAGAATAATAATAGGCGCAGCAGCAGGCGATCAGCTTGTGAGTTTCTATCCGATAATAGCTTACATTGGAATAGTCGGTTCAATAATATTAATCGATTATAAAGCAACAATTAAAAACAAATCTCAATATATCAGAAAAGGCTTATATGAAATCATAGTAATTTTATTGATATTGGTTGTTTCAGTTATTATTACACAAGGGGTTAAGCCAATCATAGCATTACCTCAAATTTTCTTTGCTATGATTATATCCGCCAGCTTAGGTGCCATATTATCTGAGTGGAGGTTTGGACCGACATTAAGATCATTGCTCTTTGCCGGAATTCCGGTTGTATTAGCTGCTAACTTTATTGTAGGCGGTTCTCAAATTATTGCAGCCTTCGGTCTGACAGAAATGAAATCGGTTATGGCATTTGGTCTTTTTGGTCAAGTTTTTTGGATGTTTGGCGGATTGACATTACTTATTCTATTTGGTGCAGCTAACAATGTCCGTAATCTTGCACCAGGTATGGCAGGCTCACTTTCTCACTCAGGATTAACTGGAGCTTGTACAGCGGGGGACTTAGGAATAGATGCGGCACTTAGAGCGCCAATAATGATAAATATTCCTTTCTTTGGACATATTTTTGTTTTTTCTATATTGGCAGCGAGTGCTGCCCGAAGTGGCTTGTTGGTGGAATGGGTTTTGCCGTTGATTGCTTTTGGTATTGGATTAACAATATTCTCATTAAAAACACTTAGAAGTGCAAAGGGTCAAGAGGTTCTTGAAGTAAAAGGTCTAATGCAATTCTCATTCGGATTTCAGCTAGTTGTTGTGTTTGGAAGTTTTTTGATGCTTCATATTGGAGGTATGCCGATAAATGAAGCAGCTATGGCGACTTCATCAGCTGTTTCTCACTTTGGGCTGTTTGCAGCAATTCAAGAAGGTATGTTTGGAGCACAAGCAGCGGCAATGATCCCATTTATTTTTGCTATGCCATTCATGATTCATCCATTTGTCTTTGGAATGTTTGGTAAAGCAGTTGAAAATAACGGGGAAATGCCTGTAAAAAATGTATATTCACTAGCCTCAATTGGCATTGTAGGTGTTATCTACTCATTGTTCTTTATATAAAAAATTGATATATTTTAGTGTCTGTTTGGAAACTTTTCATTGATTGAGGGGTTTTTTATTGCAGAGGGTTTTCGGCAAATAAATAGTAGCATCAAATTCATTGGATGCGGTTAAGCCCCCCCTAATTTTAGAGTATATTCTCTTTATTCTCGTGATTACTATTACTGCTAACGCATAATGTCCAGAACTTGACGTAGTTATTTGTCCCGAAATTGCTTGATTACCTGTCAGGGGAAAAAGGGAGAATTAAAGCAACTCTCCCTGAATCACCAGCATAATCATATGGTCGTCAATGATTCGCCGTCCATTCTGTGCGCCATAGATCATACACTGCGTACATACTTTGTTGACCAACCGAGCTGAACCGCCAGAAAAGCGGAAAACCTCATCGATGGCACTATCGGAGAAGATATCCTGGGTTACACCGCCGTAATCTAAGTGACGCTTCATGTACTCACCAACCTGAGCTCGGTCCAGGTGCGTCAGTTTACACTGCAGATCTATCCGTTGCCGTATGGCGGCGTATGACTGCAGCTGAAACTTATCTCGTAGCTCACTTTGACCTACAAGGATCAGAGTCATGGGGCTTTGCGCATCCATCTTGAAGTTGAGTAGAAACCGAACCTCTTCTAGCATCTCGCGATCGAGAAGGTACAGTTGGGTAGTTGCCCATGCTTCAGGTACGGGTAACTACCCTTAGTTTATACACATCTCACACATGAACTTGGGGAGGTTGGTTATCTTGTTTGCTCTCATTCGCAATGAGCAAGTTCCGCTCTGGCGGGAAGTTGCCTCTATTTTTGTTCCGAGCACTATTTTGAGTATTTTATATTTTACATTATGGCGACCGCCACATTTAGCAATATCATATCCCCTTTTTTTGGCGACTATTTTGTTCGGTCAAGTAATTTGTATGATTATTTACCATAGTATATCTTTTATCGAATTGCATTGGCTATCATTTAAGGGAGGTAAAGTCGTTTTTGTTTTGGTCGGAATCATAATTATAGTGGGCAATTTAATTGTTATGTGGCCGATACCATTTGTTTTGGCCGTATCGGCTTTAGCCATACCAGCTTTTGCTGTGTTGGTCTTGGTAATGTTCCACGTTTTCTATGTACGTTTGTCGCTTTCGCGTTCTTGGTACGAGGTTTATACGCGCACACTTCTCCCCCAGATTGTTTTTCTTATTTTGTATGTTGGTCTTGTCTTAAATGTTGTTGATTTAGAGGTTCCTGGAACAACCGCAACTCTTCCTGCGCTTTTTTACTCTTCGCCAGCCTACTTCTTTATCTGACCTTTCATTAACCATATGATACGAGTCCGCCCTCCCAGCACACCGGAAGCATAGCCGCAAAAGGCGGCGTTATCTAAAAACTTACAGCAGCAACTACACCTACTCATCAATCTTCTTTCGGTTCAAGACGGAGCAAGAGGAAGTGTTGATAAAAGAGTTCAGAGCAAAAACCAACCTATCAATCAGAAAGATTGCCATTATTGCAAGTTTGAACAAGGATAAAGTGAATAAAATTTTGAAAGGTTAGACAAGAGAATAACGAAATCGCGTCTCCTCCAGTGGCAATAGAGAGGATGATTTGACTTGGAATGTGTTGACGTGAAAAATAGAGTGAAAACAATTATTAATGGTATATATTCCTTCTGTGTGATTTGTGTTTTAGCTTTAACGGCATATGCTATTTACTGTCATTACGCATTCTGGGAAGGCCTTTGGCATGGTTCATATATTAGCCTAGGGATGCCTTTTGTATTTAACACCTATGTAGCAGTTGCGTTAGGTGTGGGTGCGATTCCGATGGTTTTAGCGTGTATAGCTGTCTATAAATTTAATGATATAGCCAAAAGCAAATATCGCATTTTGAAAGGTCTTATAATATGGTTGCCTGCTTGCATATGCCTTTTAAGTTTGTTTGTTTTACTTCATGAAATATTGATAGCTAATACATTGCACGTTTTTTAAGTTGTCCTTTGAATATTTCGGTGCGTGAGTGCACGTTGACCGTTTGACGTTGTGCGCGCCTTCCGCTGAAATTTGGCATAGGTTCCGTTGCAATTGAGCATTATTGATGGATAGAGGGGATCGGCGGTGCCGGTTGCCTTCCTCACTACCATACAGAATAATGTCGACTCCATATTATGCCGGGAAAATGACAAGAACGTGACACAGGCTGCTCCATCACTGTACGGTCATCAATATCAAGGGAGAACCCTACCAGTTAAAAGAAAAGCAGCGTCCTGGTTCGCAAATCCTTAGAAATCGCCCTGACGTCAGGGGGTGGTGATGATTTAAGCGGTATAATTGTTGGTGTTCAAATTCTAGGGGGTCAAAATTCAAGAGCCCAAAAGGTCAGAACTTGAGCGCCATTGACAATTATACAGAACCTCAGTTTGATATAATGCATAGAGCAAGACCGCATTGCGCTTCTCTTTTTATTCTCGGCTCACTTTATAGAGAGACGTGGTGGTGGGAAGGCGAAATGCTGACCTCGACAGATATTTTGGAGCGAATTCGCCCTTAACCACCAGGAGTTATGCCTATCGGACACCGCTTAGGGATTCTGCTTTCGGCACCTACAGAGAGCGAGATTTTTTGGCCGCTGTGGCTATTTCCAGAGCCACGTGGCGGAAGCGGTATATGGGAGTATAAGTTGGATAGTTCTCTATCCTTTGCGTGTGCTCGCGACTCCTTATCGCTATCTTTTCTACCTGCCGTTGGTGCTGGTACCCCGCATACTGGTTTGACCTGTGGCCGTAATTTGGGCGCTTCTGCTGCTGGGAAGTTGGATCTGATGCTTTGTTTCTGGTGTTTTTTGCAAGTAGAAATTCCTCAGTTTTGCAAAACTTTTTCCCCACCTGGGGTGGGGAAATTTTTCGGTCATTGCACAGCAGCTTGACGCTTTCTTCGCTGGGTCATCCGTTAAAATTTACCTATTTGAGATAATTTGCAACCTTCTTTCTGACTTGTTCATAGATGTCCTGTTCTGAAAACTCATGGAGAAGCCCCTCATCATCAACGACTGGCTTGCCGTAGGTATCCAGCAGTTCTTGCTCTAGTTTCCGGGGGATGGAGATGAAATGGTTCTCAAGGTATTCTCTAAGCTCTTTTCTGGTAAGAATCATGTTTTTGTCCCCTTTCCGTTAGAATAAGCTGGATTCTTTCATACGGTGGCTGGCGCCGGAAAACAGGAGCAAATGACAGTGGTGGAGTAGCCGATCCAGGATGGCGCCGGTCATCTGCTCATCATAAAAGACATTGACCCAGCGAGAAAACTCGATGTTTGTGTTAATGATGATGCTTTTTTGTTCGTAGCATTCAGAGATGACTTCAAAGAGCAGCTGGGCTCCAGCTCGATCCAGAGGTACGTACCCCCACTCATCGCAAATGATCAAGTCGGCTTTAACCAGTTTCTTAATAAAAGAAGAAAGCTGGCCGTTTTTCTTGGACTCGGAAAGCCTATTGACTAGGCCAGCTGTCCGAAAAAACTTGACTTCTATGCCACTACGGCAGGCTTCAACACCGATAGCCGTTGACAAGTGCGTTTTACCGGTTCCTACGTTTCCATACATCACTAAATTAGTCTTGGTCTTAAGGAATTCGCAGTTTCTGAGGTACTCCACGGTCACAGTTGCCGGCAGGGTAATCTCGTCAAAGATGAAACTCTTAAAGGCCTTTATGGTGTAAAACCCGGCGTTTTTCAGTAGCTTGTCCTTGCGGGCTTCTTCCCGGTGAAGAATTTCGGACTGTAAAAGCTTTAAAAGGTATTCCTGATGGGTTTCTGCCTCAATCTGTTTGGCGTTCTCCACAATATTTTTGCTCAGACGCAGTCTCTTGCAACAGGCGGCGATTTCCGTGGTTAACACTGTGGAACACCGCCCTTCCGGTTGAGACTAGCATCATAGGCGGCCAGGTTTGGCATTACAGGTCTTAGACTGGGTACACTGCCCCCAAAGCGAAAGTGGTGGCAACTCCTTGCCCGAGCCATGGAGGCGACTGTGTAGGTTAACCAGACTGTCAGCATCAAAGATGCCGTACAAAAGGGCACTTTCGACGGTTTTGACGGCACTTTCAAAGTTACTGTTTTCTGTCAGCGCAGCGATGGACTTAAGAATTTTGCCTTTATCGTTTTTGACGCTACCATCCAGAACCTGCTGAAGTGTGGTCGGAAGCAATTGATAAATACCGGTGTACTTTAGAGCTCCCGGGTTTCTAGATAGTTGAGTTAAGTAGGGCATCCACTGCATGCTTTGTTGTTTAAAATCACCGTAGAGCCGTCGATGCCTGACAATCTCACGGTGACTATCATCCAGGGGGATTACGTCGTGGGCTGTGATGCGCGCCAGTACGCGATTACCGGCATATCTGGGACTGACAGAGTACTCATGAAGTCCTTTGTTTAGATAAAACCGCCCGTAAGCATTGGTTTTAACGGTAACATATTTGGCCACATCCAGAGAAATGGTCGGTAGCGGTAGAAGCGCCTGCTTGTCCATTTCATACAGTTCGCAAATATTAGCGTCTTTGCGGTAGTGTTCACGTTCGGCATCTTTATCACACTGTAAGAGCAGCTGTTCATTAAAAACAACCAAGTCGTTGATCTGTGGTACGGGGACGAGCATGTTGCGCCGGTGGTAACCGACCTTCCCCTCAACGCTGCCTTTTTCATGCCCAGAATTTGCATTGCAAAAAGCAGCCTCGAAGCGGTAGTGTTCCATGAAGCGGAGAAAGTCGTCTGTTAAATCTCTACCGCCATTCTTCAAGATATTTATGACTATGGTACTGGCATTGTCAAACCACAGCCGGGAGGGTATACCTCCGATGTAGGCAAAGATATTTTTTAACCCCTCAAACAAACATTGCTGGTTTTCTCCCTTAAACAACTGTATATATCCTTTGTTGCAATGAGGGAAAGAGAGGTTTAAATGTTTGCCACTAAAAAGATGATCGTTTAGGTAAAAGTCGCAATCGCCGAAATCTACCTGTGCTTCTCCGGGGATATGCTCAAGAGGTATGTATGCAGATCTCTCCTGGCCAAAAATCTCTTTCTTTTTCATGGCCACATATCCGGCTACCGTTCGGTACGAACAGTTAAAGCCTTTTTTGCCTTCTTCTGGTTCGTTCAATCGGTCGAAGACACGCTTGGCCGTATGCCGCTGTTTCCGTCGAGCTTTCTTGTCAACGGTTAACCACTGATCAATGATTGGCTTAAATGGTTCAAGCTTAGGATAATCGTTCTCTTTTTCAGGATCAGGGCTCTTTGCGTTCCAGTTTTCTTTCTCCAGGTAAAATCGAATGGTCTTGCGGTCATGGCCGGTTTCTCTAGCGATTTCGGAGATGTTCATGCCTTTCTCAAAGAACATTTTTCTGATATCATGGACTTGGGTCATTGTAAGCAACTCCATTCCTCCCCGTAATTGCTTTTTAGCCCCTATCTGAACTTGGACAGTACGCCCCTTATCCGATACAATAAAAACAAAGCGGAGGGGAACGAAATGACCAAGAAACAGTATGACCTGAATTTCAAGA